>OBLV0100000071.1_pt1 | contig 46323 bp, 43 predicted proteins | sample 1520071 | NCBI WGS metagenome assembly OBLV01 (sample SAMEA3888446, study PRJEB22518) | metagenome | reverse complement strand
ACATACGCCAACGCCGCCCGCAACATCCCCAGCTGCCGACTCACCACCCCACCCCCCATGCGACCGCCGCTGCCGGCACCGCACGCCGGTAGTCACACTTGACACACCACGGCAGCCCCAGGTAGCCGCGCGGTATGCCCGAGCCGTTGGCGATGCGGGACAGCACAGGAGGTCGCTGGTCATCGGGATCGATCATGGCCATTGGGGTCGGTTCCTTTGGGTGGTCGTGGTGGGTATTCAAGGTGTTGGTCAGATTCGGGCCGGGCACGACCACTAGCCGCTACCGGAAGCTGAGCGCGCCGCCCTCTCAACCGCGCCGGGGTCTGCCCCGGTACCTGGAGTGCGACCGGCTCGGGAGCTTTCACTGAGGAGGCGCACCAGACCGGGTCTGCCCAGTACGGACGTGGCGCAGCAAGGCGAGGTAGCCGCACAGCCCGGCCGCGGCGCCACAGCCGATGCACATACCGTGCCGGTTGGGATGATGGATCAGCGAGATCTGTGCCAAGGCGTAGCGCAGGTCATCTGGATGGGCGGTGCACATGCAATGCGTGCTTGGCACCCGGCAGATCGCACACAGACTCAAAGCAACCGCCGACGCGCCTGCGGATGGCCGGGGCACTTCGTCGAGTACGGGCATGGCCGCCCACGCCCGCTCGAGCCCCAACCAGACGGGTCCGCCTCCGGGTACGTGTCATGTCCAACCGAAGGGCTGTCAAAAGAGCTGGTCATGCGGACAGGATCAGCCGGTAGCAACTCGACAGCGGGTACCTGGCGTGCCCGGTGACGCCGCGTACCCCATCATCTGCGACGTGGTTCGAGACCGCTTCCTCTACTCGACGACCCCAAGTCGGGCGGCAACTGCTTGCAGGTCAGGACGGACCGCGGCGGGAGCGCGGCGCAGCAGGTCTCGGGCCACAGTGCGACCGGCGGGGCTGAACCGCACGGTCTCCACGCTGACGCCCACGGCCTGACCGAGCAACTGAGCGGCGCCGATGACTTCGCTACGTTGGGTGTAGGCGCGGGCCAGCTCCACCAAATGCCGTGCCCGCCGCTCAGTGGACGGGATCGCCGCGGGATCCAGGTCGGCGGCGCGCTGCTGCGCCTCCTCCCCGTGACCCAGCTCGACGGCGAACATCACCGCAAACACATCGACCATCGTGCGGCCGATCCGGGTCCAGGGGTGGGCGTACCCCTGCGGCAGCAACCGCTGGACAGCCTGGTTGCCCCGCTCCCACCACGACCACGCCGACTCATCCCCCGCCCGGGCCAGCGCCAACCCGCCGCACATCAACAGATCGACCAACGCCGAGGCGTGGTCGCGGTCGGAGCCCGCCAGCGGTTCGACCAGCGCCAACGCCGAACTCACCTCGCTGACCGCGTCCTCGTGCTGCCCGACCGACCGCAACAAATGCGCGTAGTAGAACGAGGCATGCGCCAGTGCGAGCGGCTGGTCGGCAGCCTGCGCCTCGGCCATCGCCCGGTCCGCCGACAGCCACACCAGCTCTCGGTCACCGTGCCAAGCCAGCCACGCCTGGGCGACGTGGTAGACCTCCGAGGCGATGGCGCGGGCGGCCCGCCGTTCCTTCCCCTCGAGCATAGCCACGGCCCGGCGAGCCTCGATGATGAGCGTTGGCAGCAACTGCCCCACCTCGGTGCGCTGCTTGGGTGAGGTGTGCCAGGTCTGCCACGCCGAGTCCACCGCGGCACCCAAGTACGGCACGCTCGGCGGTTCCCCCTCCCGGTCCAGCCGGTGCGTAGTCAACGCCCGCCGCACCGCAGGCACCGCCTCATGCAGCGGCCGCTCGAGGAGGTCGTAGCTGACCTGCGGCCCGTACAGCGCGGCCAGATCACGCACCCCCAGCACCCGGGCAGCCCGTACCGCCATCGTCAACGTCAGCTCACGCCGCCCCGACTCAATAGCCTTGATCGTCTCCGGGGAACAGCCCATCAGACCCGCCAGCACCGGACGGGACTTACCAGCGGCCTCCCGGATCGCCCGCAACCGGGCGCCGGGGCTGATCTCGGTGTCGTCCGCGGTCATCGAGTTCCCTCCGCCGAACTGATCCTTTCCTTAGGGTACATCCGTACCTCCGGTACGTCCGTACCTGGTCTGGTGTTGATGTCGACAGTGAGCACTCCTCGGCTACCGCGCGCAGTACTCAGCCCGATTCACCGATCGGATGCCGTAGTGATCATTTGGTGGCTTGCCGGGAGTGAATGTGGTGCTGGTCGCCGAGCAGCGCCCAGGCCGGGTTCCGGACAAGCCATACTCCGGCTGCCGCAACGTCGCACCACACCGGCCCGCGTGGATCCCCGCTTCTCCGCGCATCACCCTCGGCCTCCAGGACCAACACCATTCGCCATCATCCCTCCCCACGTGGCTGAACAGGCCTTAACTGTCCCGGCGCTAGATGGACCCGGACAGATGTCATGCAGGGGACACCGCCTTGTCCCCTGTGTCACCTGGCGACGGGTGGATACTGGGACAAGACACGAGGGGGGAGGCAGCGATGGAAGACCGCCAGGACAAGCCACCGTGGGCTCTGCGTATTCGCGCGGAGAGAGAGGCCCGGGGCTGGTCACAGCGTGCCGCAGTGAAGGCGCTCCGGGCGCATTCGTCCAAATGCCTTCCTGACGAGGCCACGCTTCTCCGGAATTGGAAGAGGTGGGAAAGCGGCACCTATCCTGATGACTTCCATCGCCGCTTATAGCCAAGACATTTGGCACAATCACAACGGCACTCTTCCCTCATGAGGGCAAGCGGGATGGTGCCGCCGAAATCCTTGCAGCGAGCGGCACCGATACCTTGGAAGTCATTGCCCGACTCCGGGCCTCAGACATCAACGCCGCCACGCTTGACGGTCTGAGAATCACCGTAGACCGGCTATGCAGCGAGTATCCGTACATGTCTCCGGAAGTCTTGCGGATCGAAGGTCAGCAGTGGCTTAGTAGCCGTATTGAAATAACTTAATTTTTTCTACACATTCTTCACGTCTCTGACCAGCGAAGATGCAACTTTGCGAGCATTTGTTATTTGATTACGGGTCCTTAGGCGTATGACGCAAGTTCTCGAAAGACGCCTGACACTGGCCCAGCACCGGGTGGTTCTGTCGCTCGCTGGCTGGCGCTGCTTGTCGGTTGCGTGGAGTACGACATGGGAGACAGGGCGTCAGCAGAGGCTACCAGAAAGGCCGCGCTCTCCCTTGGTACAGAGGCAGGAAACGCAGAGATAATCGGCTGGGCACATGAGTTGCGCGCATGGTTCGCGCTCACCCAAGCTGACTACCGTGGAGTCATTGCCGCCAGTGCGACAGGCCGGGCGATCGCTGGCGGGCACGGTGTGGCTGTCCAGTTGGCAGCGCAAGCCGCCAAGGCATGGGCTAGGGTCGGAGACCGGCGCCCACTCGAAGTGGCACTCGATCAGGGACGAGATCTCTTGGAGTCGCTGCTCTACCCGGACAACCTAGACAACCATTTTGTTGTGGACCCCGCAAAATTCGACTTCTATGCCATGGACTGCTATCGCATTCTAGGTGAAGACAGACTCGCTGAGGTGTACGCCAAGGAGATCATACGAGCTGGTACAGGATTTGACGGAACGAGCGCTCGCCCATGAGAAACGCGGAGGCGCGTGTCACCCTGGGTGTTTTGGCGGCCCGGCGAGGAGATCTGGAACAGGCCGTCAGCTACGGCGAGCGCGCACTGGAGGGTAAGCGGAAGTCGCTGCCTTCGCTCCTGATGACTTCTCGGGAGCTTGCAACTTTGCTTAGGAGCAAGTACCGCGAGGCGTCCGAAACAACGAGTTACCTCGATCGTCTAAGGAGCTTGCAGGCGAATCCGTAGAGCTTTTATTCTGCCTGCCACCGAGCTTCCCCAGTCCACCAGCGGTAATACAGAAGAATGGTCGCTGCCGGCAGCAGGCCATTCTGGCGCGACAGGGAATCCTTGCCGGTGTAGGCACCGGCTCTGCAGCCTACGGCCATAGCTGCTGGGGCGGTGGGGAGGACACTGAGCATACTCAGGGCGAGCGCGGCGATCAGCGTGCGGCCGTGGGATGCTCCCTAGACGAGACATCGTCATCCTTTCTCCCTGCGTTGGAAGCTCGTCCCAAGGGTCCAACGAAACTTGGAACGTCCACCCCACCCTCCAACCAAACACCCCTCTAGGTTGAAGGGTGGGCATGGAGCGGAGTTATGGCTGGATGAGGGCGACCGGCGGGGACCCGCTAGCCTGACGCGCTGGCCAGTACCTGGGCGAGCACCCGTCCGGCGCACTCGATGTCGGCGTCATCAACGTCGAGGTGGGTGACGCAGCGCAGCAGCCACGGCCCCAACGCGCCAACCAACACGCCCTCGGCGCGGGCACTGGCCACGATGGACGCCGCGTCCGGGACCGGCAGGGTGAGGATGTTGCTGTGCACGCCGGCCGGGTCGACGCCGAGCAGCTCGGCCAGCCGGCGGGCTCGAGCGTGGTCCTCGGCCAGCCGCGACAGGTGATGAGCCAGCGCGTACCGGCCAGCGGCGGCCAGCACACCCACTTGGCGCATCCCGCCACCCAGCCGCTTGCGCAGCACCCGGGCCTGCTCGATCCGCTCCGCGCTGGCGATCACTAGCGATCCGACCGGGGCGCCGAGCCCCTTGGACAAGCACACCGACAGGGTGTCGAACAACGCGCCATAGTCGGTCAGCGGCACGCCAGTGGCGACGTGCGCGTTCCAAATCCGGGCCCCGTCGCAATGCAGCGACACCCCCGCAGCGGCCGTACTGGCCCGCAGCTCGCGCAGCGCGTCGATCGGCTGTACGGCGCCGCCGGCCATGTTGTGGGTCTGCTCCACCGCCACCGCAGCGGTGACCACCCAGTGCGCGGCGGGCAGCCGGAGCATGGCGATCACCGCAGCCGGGTCAAGTACCCCGCCAACCGAGCCGAAGGTCCGGGTGGCGACCTGCCCGTGCACGGCCGCGCCGGCCAGCTCGAAGGTCACCACATGTGCGTCGGCGTCACACAGCAGCTCCATCCCGGGCGGCACCAGCAGCCGGACCCCGAGCTGGTTGCCCATCGACCCGGACGGTACGAACAGCGCCGCCTGGTGTCCAAACAGCGCAGCCACCTCGGTCTGCAACGCGTTGACCGTCAGGTCCTCGCCGTACACATCGTCGCCGACCTCAGCATCGGCCATCGCGCGGCGCATCCCAGCGGTCGGCCGGGTGACGGTGTCCGAGCGCAGGTCGATCAGCTCAGCCACGCAGCATCTCGGCCACCAAGAAGGCCAGCTCCAGCGCCTGCTGAGTGTTCAGCCGCGGGTCGCAGGCGGTCTCGTACCGGCCGACCAGATCGGCCTCGGCGATGTCCTGACCGCCGCCGAGACACTCGGTAACATCCTCGCCGGTCAGCTCCACGTGGATGCCACCCGGGTAGCTGCCCAGCGCTCGGTGCACCTCGAAGAACCCATGCACCTCATCCACGATCCGGTCGAAGTGCCGGGTCTTGTAGCCGTTGGCCGACTCCACGGTGTTGCCGTGCATCGGGTCGCACTGCCACACCACGAGGTGACCGGTCGCGGCGACCTTCTGCACCAGCGGCGGCAGCACGTCACGGACCCGCTGGTTACCCATCCGGCTGATCAGGGTCAGCCGGCCTGGCTCGCCGGCCGGGTCCAGCCGCTCGACCACCTCCACCGCATACTCCGGGGTGGTGCCCGGGCCGAGCTTCACGCCGATCGGGTTGTCGAGCCGGGACAGGAAGTCCACGTGTGCCCCATCGAGCTGCCGGGTCCGCTCCCCCACCCAGACGAAGTGCGCGGACAGGTCGTACGCCCGCTCCCCGTCGGTACGGGTCAACGCCCGTTCGTACTCCAAGATCAGCGCCTCGTGGCTGGCGAACAGCTCCACCCCGTGCAGCGCGTCGTCGTCAATGCCGACCGCGCGGATGAACCCCAGCGCCCGGTCGATCTCCCTGGCCAGCGCCTCGTACCGCTCGCCGGCCGGCGAGGTCCGGACGAAGTCGCGGTTCCAGGCATGTACCTGGTGCAGGTCGGACATCCCACCGGTGGCGAAGGCGCGCAGCAAGTTCAAGGTGGCAGCAGCGGTGGAGTAGGCGCGCAGCAGCCGGGTCGGGTCGGGCGTACGGGCCTCGACGGTGCCAGCCAGATCGTTGACCATGTCGCCCCGGTAGCTCGGCAGGCCCAGACCGTCCAGCTCAGCCGAGCGCGGCTTGGCGTACTGGCCGGCCATCCGGGCCACCTTGATCACCGGCAGGCTGGCGCCGTAGGTGAGCACGATCGCCATTTGCAGCAAGGTCTTCACCGACGCCCGCAGCCGGGCCTCATTAGCGCCGGCGAACGTCTCCGCGCAGTCGCCGCCTTGCAGCAGGAATGCCTCGCCCCGGGCCACCGCAGCCAGCCGCTCGCGCAGCGTGATCACCTCGCCAATGACCACCAGCGGCGGCGCGGCGGCGAGCTGGTCAGCGACCATACGCAGCAGGTCGGCATCTGGCCAGACTGGCTGCTGGACGGCCGGCAGGCAGCGCCACGCATCGAGATCGGGTATCACGCCGCCAGCCTAATCCGCCGGCCGCCCGGCCTTAGAAGCGGCCGCAGACCCCAGCAACTCAGACCCCGAAAAAGACCTCCACCTCGGTGTAGCGGTCCAGCGGTACGGTCTTCAGCTCATCGGTCGCCTCGGCCAGCGGTACCCGGACGATGTCGGTACCCCGCAGCGCCACCATTGTCCCGAACGCGCCCTCGTGCGCCGCGTCGATGGCGTTCAGCCCGAACCGGGTGGCCAGCACCCGGTCGAACGCGGTTGGCGTACCACCCCGCTGCAGGTGTCCGAGCACCGTGACCCGCGCCTCCCGGCCGGTCCGGGCCTCGATCTCGTCGGCCAGCGCCTGCCCGATCCCGCCGAGCCGAACGTGCCCGAAGGCGTCCAGCTCGCCAGTCTGCAAGGCCATGGTGCCGGCAAGCGGGGTGGCGCCCTCGGCCACCACCACAATGCAGGCATAGTGCGCCTGGAACCGGGTCTCGATGTACTCACAGACCTTGCCGACGTCGAAAGGCCGCTCCGGGATCAAGATCACGTTGGCGCCACCCGCGGTGCCGGCGTGCAGCGCGATCCAGCCGGCGTGCCGGCCCATCAGCTCTACGATCAGCACCCGGTGGTGCGACTCGGCGGTCGTGTGCAGCCGGTCAATGGCCTCCATCGCGATGTTCACCGCGGTGTCGAAGCCGAAGGTGTAGTCGGTGGCGGACAGGTCGTTGTCGATGGTCTTGGGTACCCCGACCACCGGCACCCCCTCGTCGGTCAGCCGGCGGGCCACCCCCAGGGTGTCCTCGCCGCCGATCGCGATCAGCGCGTCCACCCCAAGCCGGGCCAGCGTCTTCCTGATCCCCTCCACGCCGCCGTCTACCTTGTACGGGTTGGTCCGCGACGAGCCGAGGATGGTGCCACCGCGGGGCAGGATGCCGCGTACCGCTGCGATGTCCAGCGGCACCGTCTCGCCCTCGATCGGGCCGCGCCAGCCGTCCGCGAACCCGACGAACTCATACCCGTACGCGCCGATGCCCTTGCGGACGACGGCCCGGATGACCGCGTTCAAGCCTGGGCAGTCCCCGCCACCGGTGAGTACCCCGATCCGCATTGCTTCCTCCTGTGTCGGTACGGCCACCCGCGCCCCGCGCCGCCGGCCAGAATGTCCTGGGTCGATGTTCCCGCCGGCGCGCACACTAGCGGTTACTCGCTGGTTAACCGGCCAGCCGAGGCGGACCCAATCGCCTGCCACCGGGCCAGGTTGTGCCGGGCGTCGGCCAGTGCGTCGTGCTGGTCGGGCGGCGAGGGCGGCAGCATCGGCCGGCCGGCGTCCTCCCAGCGCTGCCGCAGCTCGTGGGTGAAGCGCGGGATCTGCCGCGGCAGGTCCACCATCGAGCCCCACAACTGGCAGAGCACCACGTGGTCATAGGCGCAATACCAGGCCCACAGCTCGATCTCCTCCCCCGGCGCGGAGAGGAAGGCGAACAGGTCCGCGCGGAGCTTGGCTCGGCTGCGCCAGGCCGGGTCGGCCGGGCCGGGCAGCTTGTCCAGCACGTTGCGGCGGACCCACGGGATCGCCTTGGTCGGATCGAACTCGGTGGAGACCGCGTAAAACTCCCGGCCGGTCTCGTCGACCACGCCGATCGACACCAGGTCGACGGTGACCCCGTCCTCGATGAACTCGCAATCGTAGAAATATCTGCGCGGCACTTGGGACACGGTACGGCCGTGGCTCCGGCGGCGGGTTGATGGGCTGCGGATTCAACCGTCCAGGCCGGTCAGCGTGCCTGCCACCAGCTCGCCTGCCGTCGGCGTGCCTGCTGCCAGCGTGCTGCCTGCCGTCAGCTTGCCTGGCCCGCCGGGGCACGCTCACCGGCCCGGGCCGCCGGCACGCCGGCACGCTCGGTCGCCTCGTCCAGCGACTTGCCCCTGGCCAGCGCGTTCTTGACCTTTGCGGCGTAGACGTCGACGTACTCCTGACCAGACAGCAGCATCAGCTCATACATGATCTCGTCGGTCATCGACCGCTCGACGAACCGGTCGCCGGACAGTCCCTCGTACCGGGAGAAGTCCAGCGGCTTGCCGAACCGGATCACGATCCGGCCGCCGAGCTTGGGGATCAGCTTGCCCGGCGGCTGCACCTTGTCGGTGCCGATCATGGCGACCGGGATCACCGGCACCCGCGACTCCAGCGCCATCCGGGCCACCCCGGTCTTGCCCCGGTACAGCCGGCCGTCTGGGGAGCGGGTGCCCTCGGGGTAGATGCCGAGCAGGTCGCCACCTTGCAAGATCCGCCTGGCGGTCTCCAGCGCGTCCTGCGCGGCCGAACCGCTGGCCCGGTCGATCGGCACTTGGCCAGCCAGGCTCATGAACCAGCGGCTGACGAGCCCTTTAATCCCTTTTCCGGTAAAATACTCTGCTTTGGCGAGAAAGGTTACCTTTCGCCGTAGCATCACCGGTACGAAGAAGCTGTCGGAGAACGAGAGGTGGTTGCCGGCCAGGATCGCCGCACCGCTGTCGGGCAGGTTCTCCTCACCCTCCACCGCGACCCGGAACAGTAGGCGAACCCACGGACCGATCAGGAGGTATCTGAACAGCCAATACCACATTCCTACCGGCCCTCCCTTCCCCGCACGTGTTCGAAGCGTACGGGACCGTGCCAGTACAGGCGCAACGCAAGGTGGCGAGATCTACTCAGGTGGGTCGGACGGCCCCGAGCCGACCATAGGTAGCTTCCCCGGCCCGCCAAGTGCAACACAGCAAAAACCCGCAGCGGCGAAGGCTCGTCGCATCGGCTCGCGCGTGAAACGATGCAAGGGTGTCATTGATGCCCGGTGCCGAGCCCTTCTACGCCGATGGTTGGGCCGATGGCGGGTCCGAGGACGGGTCCGTCGGCGTGGTGCTGTGCCACGGGTTCACCGGCAGCCCGAGCAGCCTGCGCCCGTGGGCCGAGCACCTAGCGGCCGAGGGGTTCACTGTGCGGGTGCCCCGGCTGCCCGGGCACGGCACCCGTTGGCAGGACGCCAATGCCACCCGCTGGCCGGACTGGTACGGCGAGCTGGAGCGGACCTTCGACGAGCTGGCCGCCCGCTGCGAGACGGTGTTTTGCTGCGGCCTGTCGATGGGCGGGGCGCTGGCCCTACGGCTGGCTCAGCGCAAGGGCGAGACGCTGGCCGGGCTGGTGTTGGTCAACCCGTCGGTGACCACCGAGCGGTTCGACGCGAAGTACGTGTTGCCGGTGCTCGGCCGGCTACTGCCCGGCTGGCTCGCGATCGGCAACGACATCAACAAGCCCGGCGTGGATGAGATGTCCTACCACGTCACCCCGCTGAAGGCGATGCTGTCGGTGCGGGAGCTGTGGAGCGTGGTACGGGCCGACCTCCCCCGGGTCACCGTGCCCCTGCTGCTGTTCCGGTCCCGGGTGGACCATGTGGTGGAACCGGTTAACGGCCGGGTGGTGCTGGCCGGCGTGGCCAGCGCCGACACCACGGAGCGGGTACTGGCCAACAGCTACCACGTCGCCACGCTGGACTACGACGCGCCGGAAATTTTCGCGACCAGCGTGGCGTGGTTCCGGCAACATAGTCCTGGGCAACCCAGCCCTAGGCAACCCAGTCCCGGCCAACCCAGCCATGGCAGGCAACAATGAGCACCACCTCGGATGGGGCTACGAAGGGGTAGCCGTATGCAGAGCGAACCGTACGGTGAGCAGCCCGGGCCACCACGGCGCGGGCGACGGGACAACGGCTTGGACGCTGAGCGCTATGTCCCGCTACTGGATGTCGATCCGCGAATCGGGGAGCACCTGCTGGAGGTGCTGCGGGCGGCCGGGGTACCGGCCTACCTAGAGCCGGCGCTAGACGTCGAGCCGTACACCCGGGCCAGTTCGGTGCCCAGCCCGCCCACCGACCGGCTGTGGGTAGACCGGGAGATGCGGGAGGAAGCCGGCGGCATCGTCGCCGCAGAGACCACCGCCGGGTTGCGGCCGCGACCGCCAGAGGGCTATCCCTCGCAGGGCTTGACCGACCCGGCCGAGGAGCGGGCCTGGCAGGAGATCGTCGCGCACTACGACGAGGTGGGTAGGCCGGACTCGGCAACCTCGGTGCTCCCGCCGTGGCCGGCGGCTGAGGACATGGCAACACCGGCCGAGCCGCGACCCGCGGCCAATGCCGCCGACGTGGTAGCCGCCGATGCGCCGCCGCACCGGGCCAAACCACCAGCCGAGCCCGCGCCGGTCGAGGACGAGCACTACGTCCCACCGCCACCGCCGCCGGTACCGCGGCCGTCCAAGCATGTCGTGTTGGCAATGCTGCTGATCGTGCTCGGTACATTACTGCTGCTCCTGCCCGATCATCTCGGGTTCGACCCACACGCCGCGCTCACCCTCGGCGTGTTGTCGCTGATCGGTGCCGCCGCGTTGCTGATCTTCCGGCTGCGCAACGACCACCACGACAACCCCGGTGACGGCGCCGTACTCTGAGCGACGGCGCCGTACCCTGACCCAGCCGGCACGCCGGAGGCCGCCAGGCCAGTATGGTGGCGCTGCCGCCCAACGACGCGGTGCAGTCGCGGCTCGCGTTCGGCAAGCATCATCATCGCGGAGGGGTTTCCAGCCAATATGCCAACGCGCAGCAAGGGGAACGTTCAGCTCAACATGCTTCCCGGTTGGCCAGTTGGCGGAGTCAGTCGCGAAATCCTGTCGGCGGAGGTCCGCGCCTGGGTCACCGCGGACCCACTGCGCGAACTGGCTGCGGCATCGGGATGGGAATGGCCGGCCACCAACGACTTCACGGCCACGCTGGACCGGCTCGTTGAACTCTCCAGCGACTGGGACTTCCGCAGCCGCGCCACCCTCGCCACCTCGACGCACCCGGCGCCGTCGCCCAACGCCATCGAGCGTGGCCAGATGCCGTACGCGCCCGCGGTCGTACGGGGACGCACCGTCGCTGAGTCAGCCGTGGTCGTCGCCGCGACCCGTCAGGCGTTCGACCTGAAGGATCCGGAAGTCGTGACGGAGTCCGCGCCGGACGAGGGCGCGGAGGAACAGCGCCTGGCCCGGGCGGCCCGTTACCGTTGGCCGAGCGTCGAGGTCGTTATTACCCCGTCGGAGCGCCCCGGGAGAAGATCCGGGCGAACACCGCAGCCCAGCTCCGGTACTGGCAGGACTTGGCCGGTCTCGGACCGGATGATCACGTGCTGCTGGTCACCACGCAGATCTACGTCCCCTACCAACATTTGGTGGGGGTCGAGGTGCTCGGACTCGGCAGTGGTTGCGGCATACGGACCTGCGGGGTGGACGCTGTGCAGGCGGCGGTACCTACCCGGGTATTCACCGGCGCTGACTACCTGCAGGAGATCCGTTCAGCGCTGCTGGCCGCGCGTTCCCTGCTCGCCGCGGTGCAGGCCAGTGCCTCGTAGACTCTCCCCGGTGACGACGACCCAGCCAGTGATTCCGTACGAGTTCAGCCGTCAGGCTGGGCTGCCGGTCCTGTGCTGGCCGGCGTTCGCCGGCCAGCCGCTGGACGCTGTCGTCACCACCCGCGAGGGCGGGGTGTCGGCCGGTCGATACGAGTCGCTGAATCTCGGGCTGCACGTTGGCGATGAGGAGGTACGCGTCCTGGCGAACCGGCTCCGGGTGGCAGCCTGCCTGGGCGCCGTGCTGGACGATTTTGTGTTCTGCGATCAGGCGCACAACCGGAATGTTGTGGTGGTGGGTGCCGAGCACCGGGGGCGGGGAGCCCGGACCCGAGGCACCGCGATTCCCGACACCGATGCGCTGGTCACGGCAACGCCCGGGGTGGTGTTGGTGGTGATGGTGGCCGACTGCGTACCCCTCATCCTGTACGACCCGGTGGCGCACGTGGTGGCGTGTGTGCATGCGGGCTGGGGTGGGACCGTACGCGGCGTCACCACGAACGCGGTGGCGACGATGGTGCGCCTGGGGGCACAGCCCGGCCGCATCACCGCCGGGATCGGGCCGGCAGTTGCACCAGATCGGTACCAGGTGGGTGATGACGTAGCCGACGCGGCCCGGGCGGCGTTCGATGGCGCAGTGGCTGGGATGATCCGCCCGGACGGTAACGGTCGGTGGCTGTTCAATTTGTGGGAGGCCAACCGGCGCCAACTGTGCGCGGTCGGGGTGCCGGCCGACCAGATCCACCTCGCCGACCTGCCGACCGGCAAGGGGACAGCGTTTTTTAGCCACCGCGCCGAGCAGCCGTGCGGGCGGTTTGCCGCGGTGGCCCGGCTGCATGAGCGGAGCAGGGCGTGACCGGGCGCGGCGAGGTCTTCCAGTACGTCGGGTTCGACCTTGATCCGGCGCGGCAACGGCTGGTCTGTGCCTACGCCGTGGACGGCCGGTCGTTCCGGGAGGAGGTCCGGTTCCCCGGCGACGGGAACTGGTCTGATCAGGCGGTCATCGAGGCGGCCCGGATCGTCTTCCTGCTGACCGGCGTCTCCTACTACAAGACCTCGGCGCCGCCGGTGATCGACCTCGGCGGCCATCAGCTCACGGCCATCGAGCACGACTTCCTGCTCTCCTATTACCTCGATGGGCTCGGTGAGTTCGCCTACCGCAACGAGCTGGACCTGACCGGGCTGTGCATCGACGGACCCCGGCTAGCGCGGCGCGTCCCGGTCACGTATTCGGCACCGGGTGGCGGTCCGCTGGTGCCCTTCGGCGGTGGCGTCGACTCGATCACCACGGTCGAGCTGGTCACCTCCCGGACAGACAATGCGGCGCTGTTCGTGGTCAACCGGCCGGGCGACCGGTTTGTCGCCATCGAGCAGCCGGCGCGGATCACCGGTCTGCCGGTAGTCCGCGCCGAGCGGATCCTCGATGAGCAAGTCCTGCGCTCGGCCGAGCTGGGCTTCCTGAACGGTCACGTCCCGGTCACCGGGATCCTGTCCGCGATTGCCGTGCTGGCCGCGGTGCTCAACCGCCGGGAGGCGGTGGTCATGTCGAATGAGTGGTCCGCCTCGGTTGGCACCATCGACGTTAATGGCCGATCAATCAACCACCAGTACTCCAAGAGCCTGGCGTTCGAAAGCGGCCTGCGGGCGATGATCTCCGGCTCGATGGGGGACGGGCTGGACTACTTCTCTGCCCTGCGCCCGTTCACGGAGCTGTCAATAGCCCGCCGATTCGCCGGCTTGACCCAGTATTTCGAGACCTTCCGGAGCTGTAACCGGGCCTTCCACATCGACCGTACGCTACGCCGCGACCAGTGGTGTGGCCGGTGCGACAAGTGCTGCTTCATCGATTTGATCCTGGCCCCGTTCCTGGACCAGTCAACGCTGGGCACAATCTTCGGTGGCCATGAGCCGCTCAATGAGCCAGCATTCCTGGAGAAGTTCCGCATCCTGACCGGACTGTCTACGGGCACCAAACCATGGGAGTGCGTCGGCGACGTGACCGAATGCCGGGCCGCCACGGTGCTCGCCGCTGCCCGACCAGGACGGGACGGCAACCCCACCCTGCGCGCCCTCGCCAGGGAAATGCACGACCGCGGCATCGACCCGCCGGTCAACGAGCTGCTCCACCCGATCGGTACCCACTACATCCCGAAGCGCTATGCGGCCGACGCTCTGCTGGTCTGACCTCGCCAACACGAAGGTTGGCCTGTATGGACTTGGTCGGGAAGGCCGCGCCAACCTGCGCAAATGCCGAGCCATCGGTATTGACCCGATCCTGGTCGATGATGCCCCGCCTTCCGACGACTCCCCCCCCGACTGCATCCTGGCCACCGACGGCGGTGGGCTGACCGCGCTGCTGAGCTGCGAGGTCGTCGTCAAGACACCCGGGATCTCCCGGTACACCAACTTCGCCGTCCAGCAGCTTGCCGCAGCCGGGATACCGGTCGTCGGCGGGCTGGGACTGTGGCTACAGGAAGCTGACCTCCCCCGCGTGCTCTGCATCACCGGCACCAAGGGAAAAAGCACCACCGCCGCTATTACCGGGCACCTGCTCACCGGACTCGGCTACCGCTGCCTGGTAGGTGGCAACATCGGCGTACCCCCGTACGACCCGAGCTACGCCGACCAGCCGTACGATTACTGGATCATTGAGGTTTCTAGCTACCAGGCCGCCGACCTGGCCTGCTCAACTCCGGTTGTCGCGGTGACCTCCCTGCACCCCGACCACCTGCCCTGGCACGGCGGCGACACCGACACCTACTACCGCGACAAACTGTCCCTGTGCTCCCAGCCGGGAGCCCACCTGACCATTGCCAACGGCGACAGCGACCTGCTTCGGGACAGGCGCGACCAGCTCGGTCCGCACGTGGAATGGGTATCTGCCGCAGATGACCCAGACGACGCAAGCGACCCAGACACCTCGGCGGCGGATTGGATGAGCCCGCTCGGTTTGCTTGGCGCACACAACCGGCGCAACGCCCTCATTGCCCGGGCTAGCCTGCGCGCCCTCGGCATTCCCGAGGCAGCCGACGAAGCCGCCTTGGCGAAGGCGTCGGCCGGGTTTGAGCACCTGCCGAGCCGGCTACGCCCGATCGGAACCGTCGAGGGCGTGCTCTTTGTCGACGACAGCCTATCCACCAACGTGCTGCCCACCCTTGCTGCAGTGGACGCCTTCCCCGACCGGCCGGTGGCCCTGATCGTCGGCGGGTTCGACCGGCACATCGACTACACTCCGCTGGCCGTTGGGCTACGCACCCGTACCGCACCGGTCCTGGTGCTGACCGTGCCGGTCAACGGTCGGACCATCAGCACTGCGGTCCGGCGGACCGGTGCCGGACCGCTGGTGGACACCATCGACTTCGACACCCTCGACGCCGCCGTCCAGTACGGCTTCGGTTGGGCTCGGCCGGACGGGGTGGTGCTGCTCTCGCCCGCTGCCGCCAGCTTTGGTCAGTTCGCTGATTACCGGGCGCGGGGGGATTACTTCGCCGCGGTGATGCACACGTGTGGCTCAGGGGTGACTCGCGCGCCCAACATCGAGTAATGCCCCAAACTCATCCGCCAGCAACGCCATCCCGTCGTCCCAATGGCCGCCCCGCAACTGGGCACCTGTGGTGTCACTTGATGCGGTACGGCTCGGCGTCGGCGCGCCGGAAGGTCAGGCCGAGCCCGGGTGCACCCCCCGTTCCCGGCCCGACAGTGCCGCCGGAGGGGTCGAGGGCACCGTCGAAGAGCATCGACTCGATCCGTACGTGGTCGTGGAACCATTCCAGGTGCCGCACGTTCGGTACGGCCGCAGCGGGGTGGGCGTGCAGGTTCGGGGCGCAGTGCCCGGAGATCTGCAGGCCGTGCGCGGCGGCCACCGCGGCGGCGCGCAGCCAGTCGGTGATCCCGCCGCAGCGGGTGGCATCGGCCTGCAGACAGTCGACCGCACCGGCCGCACACATTCGTTCGAAATAGGCCAGGTTGTAGCCGTACTCGCCGGCGGCCACGTCGGGCAGTACCGCGTCGCGGACCGCACGCAACCCGGCCAAGTCGTCGGACGACACCGGTTCCTCGAACCACGACACGCCGGCCTCACGCGCCGCGTCCGCAACCCGGATGGCCTGCTTGCGGCCGTAACCGCCGTTGGCGTCGACGTACAGCTCGACCTGCGAACCGATCGTCTCGCGCGCCTGCGCGATACGCTGCAGGTCCCGCTCGACGCGGCCCCCCCCATGACTCGCCGATCTTGATTTTCACTCGGGGAATGCGTTGGTCATGCACCCATCCGGTGAGCTGATCGCAAAGCTGCCGCTGGTCGTACGTCGTGAACCCACCGCTGCCGTACACCGGGACCTGTTCATGCACCCGGCCGAGTAGCGCGGTAAGGGGAAGCTCCAGCAGCCGGGCCTTGAGGTCCCACAAAGCGACATCGACGGCGGAGATCGCGCAGCCGGCGATACCCGGCCGGCCGATGTTGCGGATGGCGGCAGCCATGGCGGCGCTCGTACCAGCGATGTCGAGCGCTGGCTGGCCCCGGATCAGGTCGGGTCAGTTGGTCGCGCACCACGTCGGCTGCAGCACCGGCCGCGTACGTCCAGCCCAGGCCGGTGGCCTGCCCCGCGGTCACCTCGACGAGGACCATCGTGGTGGCGTCCCAGGTGATCGTGCCGTCGGCCTCCGGCGCGTCGGTAGGAATCGTGTAGGCCGCAACGTCGATCCGCTCGACGGATGTCGGTCCGCACTGCCGCTGCTCCTCTCGGTGCACTCCGCGGCTGCGGGTACCCCGCGGTTGGTCGATGAAACGGCGCCGCGGCTGCGGTGATGCGCGGGTCTGACCCCCGGTCACCGGTTTGGGTCGTGCCCAGTGGGTCAGCGGAGCCGTAAGAGTGCGGCGCCGACCGCCATGGTGGTAGAGGAGGAATCATGGGATGGCTAGTGGGTAGTTGGCCGGACTTGTGGCACACCGCGATCAAGGCGGCATTGCTGTTCGGCACGGCAGTGCTGGGGTTCCGTCTCGGCCGCCGCCGTACGTTGGCTGAGCTGGCCCCCTTTGACTTCGTCGCCGTGGTCAGCATCGGGGCGATCGTGGGGCGGACCGCAACCGCGGCCGACAGCTCCTACCTGACCGGCATGGTCGCGCTGGTCACCGTGCTGCTCGCCCATGCCGCGGTCTCCCACGCCCGCCAGTGGCGCTCGGTGGCGCGCCTGATCGACCGGCCGCCCCGGATCCTGGTCCACGACGGCCAGTTGGTGTTTGCCGAGCTGGCGCGGGCCGGCCTGACCGAAGGTGACCTGTATGCGGCCTTGCGTGAGCGCGGGGTACACCGGCTGGCCGATGTACGTCTGGTCCTGTACGAGACCAGGGGCGCCTTCTCGGTGGTCAGCCACGGCCAGCCCGAGGATGTCGAGCCCTTCGCCTCCGGGCTACGGGACGCCACCCGATGAACCGCCCCCGGGAAGGTTCGCCGCCCGGTGAACTGCCCGGCGGACCAGCGCAGCGACGGCGAGTGCCAGCCCACCGGCGGGGAGGGCTACGGCTGCGGTCGTCGCGGCCCGCGCGGGCCCCGGCGGCCGGTCGGGACGCTGGGCGGCCTGCCGCTCGGGCCGGCGGTCCGGCAGGTCGTCATGCAGTCCGGCGCGGAGCAGTTCGGCCAAATGCATGCCCTGCCGACCACCGGTGTCACCCTGGGCGATCTGGGTACGACAACTGTACCCGTCGGCGAGGACAAGATCGCGGTCGTCGGCGTTGCGTAGGTCGGCAGCAGGACTCGTTCGGCGCAGGCCATGGACACCTCGTAATGTCCCTTTTCGAAACCAAAGTTGCCGGCCAGGCCACAGCACCCGGAATCCATCACCTCGACGTCCACCCCCATGTCGCGCATCAGGTCCTGGTCAGCCTGGTAGCCCAGTACGGCGTGGTGGTGGCAGTGGGTCTGTACCAGGGCCTTGCGTTCCACCCGGGGCGGCCGCCAGCCGTGGGTGTGCTCGCGCAGCAGTTCGGCCAGGGTAACGGTCTGGCGACGTAGCCGGTCGACATCGGCGTCGGCCGGGAACAGCTCGGCGGCGTCGGAGCGGAACACCGCCGTACAGCTAGGTTCGAGCCCGACGATGCGGGTGCCGACCCGCAGGTGCGGGCGCAGGATCCGGACGGTTCGGGTCAGCACCTTCTTCGCGGTGGCCAGTTGACCGGTGGAGATCCAGGTCAGCCCGCAACACACCGGCTGCCGCGGCACCGCGACCCGCCATCCGGCGGATTCGAGGACCTCGACGGCGGCCTGCGCGATGTGTGGGTGGAAGTGGTTGGTGAACGTGTCCGGCCACAGCAGCACCTCGCCGCGGTGACCGTCACCGGTCGGCTCCCGGCCGGCGAACCAGTCCTGGAAGGACTGCCCGGCAAAGATGGGGAGCTCACGGCGCTGCTCGACCCCGGCGGCTGCTTTGGCCAGCCGGGTCAGGCCAGGTGCCTGGGCGAGCGCGTTGACCAACCCCGGCGCGTAAGCGGCCGCCGCCGCGGCGACCGGAAGCCAACCCATCGAGTAGTGCGCCAGCGGGCGGAGCCGGCCGGCGTAGTGCTGGGACAGGAACTCGGCCTTGTAGGTGGCCATATCCACGTTGACCGGGCAGTCCGCCTTGCAACCCTTGCAGGCCAGGCACAGGTCCAGGGCATCCGGACGGCATGCGAGCGCCACCCATCGGCAATCGCGCCGCCGCGGGCGGAGCCGTCGAGCATTTCGAACAGCAGCCGGGCCCGGCCCCGGGTGGAGTGCTCCTCCTCGCGGGTGACCTGGTAGCTGGGGCACATCACCCCGCCGCCCTCGCGGCGGCATTTACCGACGCCGACGCAGCGCAGTACTGCCCGGCCAAAGCTGCCGTCATCCTGCGGGTATTGGAAATGCGTGTGGACCGCGCCGTGGTTGTAGTCCACGCCCAAGCGCAAGTTCGTGTCTAGCGCGTACGGCGCGACCACCTTGCCGGGGTTCATCTTGTTGCCGGCGTCGAAGATCGCCTTGACCTGGCCGAACGCGCGGATCAGTTCGGGGCCAAACATCTTCGGCAACAGCTCGCTCCGCTGCTGGCCGTCGCCGTGCTCACCGGAAAACGACCCGCCATAAGAGACGAGCAGGTCGGCCGCGCGCTCCAGGAACGACCGGTACGCCTTCACCCCGTCCGCGGCCATCAAGTCGAACGGGATGCGGGTGTGCACGCAGCCCTGCCCGAAGTGCCCGTACACCGACGCTTGCTCAAAGCCGTACTCCCAGCGCGCGCAGGTCACGCAGGTAGTTGCCCAGGTCGTCGGGCGAGACGGCGGAGTCCTCCCAGCCGGGCCAGGTGTCGGCCGCCCAGGGACCCGGGCGGTGGCACCGAGCCCGGACTCGCGCACCTTCCAGAGCTGCTTTTCGTGTTCCTCGTCGTCGAAGAACGCCACCTTCGCGTCATGCGGGCTCTTGTCCAGCACCGCGAGCATGTGCTCGGCGTTTCACGGGCTTGCTCGACGGTGTCGCCGCCGAACTGGACGAGCAGGAACCCGTGGCCGTCGGGCAGCAACTTCAGCGCGTCGGGAGCAAGGTGCTTCTTGCCTTCAAAGTCGATGAGTCTGCTGTCCATGCCTTCCAGCGCGATGGGCTGATGCCGCAGGATATGCGGTACGGCGTCTGCGGCCGCTTCAATGTCGCTGAACCCAAGCATCACCAGCGAGCGGGCCGTCACCTGCGGTACAAGTTTCAGCTCGGCCTGCAGCACGGTAACGAGCGTGGACTCGGAACCGACCAGGGCTTGGGCGACGTGGAAGCGCTTTTCGGGTAGCAGGCTGTCCAGGTTGTAGCCGGACACCCGCCGGGGGATGTGCGGGTAGCCGGTACGGATCTGGCTCAGGTACTCATCCCGCAGCGCCCGGAGCTGAGCGTAGATCTCGGCGCGGCGGCCGCCCGCGGCGATGATTTGGTCGTACTCGGCGTCGGAGGTTTCGCCCACCCACATGCGGGTGCCGTCATACAGCAGCACCTGCAGCCGGGAAATATTGTCCACAACCTTGCCGGTACGTTGAGCGGTCGCGCCGCAGGAGTTGTTGCCGATCATCCCACCCAGGGTGAGTGGTTGTGGGTGGCCGGCTGCGGCCCGTACTCCAACCCGGAGTCCCGCAGCAGGTCGTTGAGGTGGTCCAGCACGATCCCGGGTTCGACGATGCAGGTCCGGCTCTCGACATCGACCGAGAGCAGCCGGTTGCAGTACTTAGAGAAGTCGATCACCACGGCGGTGTTGGTGCACTCCCCGGCCAGGCTGGTCCCGCCGCCGCAAGACAGCAGCGGTGCGCCGTACTCCCGGCACACCGCCACCGCCGCAGCCTCGACGGTCCGCAGCACCACCACTCCAATCGGGGTCTGCCGGAAGTTCGAGGCGTCAGTGGAGTACGCACCCCGCGAACCCGCGTCGAACCGCACCTCCCCATCCACCCGGGCGGCCAGCGCTCGCTCTAGGGCGGCGACATCGACCCGAGCGACCGACTCGGCCGGCGCCGGGGCCCTCAGCAACGGATCGGGCAGGTCGATGGCGTTCATGACAGCATCTCGTTGATCTTGTCCCGGGCCACGGTGGCAAGGGTGGCGAGCTTATGCGGCTGCCCGCGCAGGAACGCCTCGGTGAAGTGCTTGGCCTGCTCGTAGGCGATCTTTCCCGGCATCGGCGGCTCGTTCGGGTTGACGTCGCAGTCCACCAGCGCCGGACCGGGGTGGGCGAGCGCGTCGCGTACCGCGTTGGAGACATCACCGGGCTTGGTCACCTTGACCCCCAACCCACCGCAGGCCTTTGCCCACGCGGCGAAGTCCGCCTCGGGCTCGCGGTGGCGCACCGCGAACTCGGGAAAGCCGAGCACGATTTGCTCCCACAGGATTTGCCCGTAGGAGTTGTTGTTGTTGACCACGACCTTGATTGGAAGCTGGTTGCGGACGGCGGTGAGGAACTCGGCCATGAGCATGGCGAACCCGCCGTCACCCACGAACGCGATCACCTGCCGCCCGGGGAAGGCATGCTGCATCGCGATCGCGTACGGCAGCCCCGGCGCCATCGTGGCCAGGTTCCCGGACAGGTAGAACTGCCGGCCACCGCGGATCGTCCAGTGCCGGGCCGCCCAGGTGGCGATCGTCCCGGAGTCGCACGTCAGGATCGCGTCGTCACTGGCCGCTGCATTGACGCATGCCATCAGGTACTGGGGCGCGATCGGGTCCCGGTCCGGGTCCTCCAGCGCGGCCATGTCCTCCCGCCAGGCGCGGGTCTTGTCCTGGTAGGTCCGCAGGAAGTCGCGGTCGCCCGTACCGAGCAGCGGCAACAATTCGGCCAGCGCGAGCTTGGCGTCGGCCACCACCGGGACCTCGGTAGGCAGCCGGAGTCCGACCCGGGTGGGGTCGTTGTCGATTTGCACCACCCGCACCTTCCCCGGAGTGGGCAGGTGCTTGGTATACGGGAAGGAGGTACCCACCATGAGCAGCGTGTCGCACTCCTCCATCAGCTCCTCAGACGGCTTGGTCCCCAGCAGGCCCAGGCCGCCGGTGGTCAGCGGGTGGTCGTCGGGAACGACGGCCTTGCCCGGCAGCGTCTTCACGATCGGAGCGCCAAGTCGCTCGGCAACCGCGATCAGCTCGGCGCTGGCGTGCAGCGCCCCGACCCCGGCCAGGATTGCGGGCTTGCGGCCGGCGTCGAGCACCTGCGCGGCCCGCCGCAGGTCCTCCCGGTCTGCCGGCACCGGCGCGACCCGGTAAATCGGTGCGGTCGTCGGCGGGTTCACCGGGCCGACGTGCGCGTACGGGTCCTCGTCGACTGAGGCGATCTGGATATCGTTCGGAAAGCTCACATGCGCCACCCCGCGCTGGCTCAGCGCGTTGCGGATCGCCAGGTCCACCACCGACGGCATTTGCTGTGGGTTGGTGACCATCAGGTTGTAAACGGCCACGTCCTGGTACAGCCGGTCCAGGTGCACCTCCTGCTGGTAGTGCGTGCCTAGTACCGAGGTCTCCTGCATGCCGGTGAGCGCCAGCACCGGCGCATTGTCCAGCTTGGCGTCGTACAGACCGTTGAGCAGATGGATCGCGCCCGGGCCGGAGGTGGCGACACAGACCCCGAGCTTGCCGGTGGCCTTGGCGTAGCCGGTGGCCATGAACGCAGCCGCCTCCTCGTGGTGCACCAGCACGAAGCGGAGATCCTCCCGGCAGCGGCGGAAGCCCTCCATCAGGCCGTTGATGCCGTCACCGGGCAGGCCGAACACCGTATCGACCCCCCAGGCCACCAGCCGTTTGGCCAGGCTCTCGCCGACGATCTCCTTCACGGGTTTCCTCCTTGTGACGATGCGATGCGGGTGACCCACGGGCACGGCAGCGCGGGCCACCGGCGGTCCGGGGGTCCGGCTACCCCGGCCCGTTCGCTCCAAACAAGCGGCTAGTCTGCCGCGGCGTTGGCATGACCCCGCGAGCCAGTCCTTCGCGGAAGCTGAGGGCGCCCGCGAGCCGCGGCGATGACGGTCGAGGCTCAGTCGCTCAGTTGTCGTCGCTGGTAAACAGCGCGATGGAGGCGGTGAAGCCGTGCAGGAAGTTCTTACCGCCGACCGGGCCCAGCTCGCCCGCTGCGAAGAAGCCAGCCACCGGTATGTCGTCGAGCAGGTCGCTCACCAGCGCGGCGTCGTGGTCGGGCACGTCGAACAGCCGGGAGCCGCGCCCGTTGCAGGTGAACAACAACGCCCCGACTGGCCGCCCCTCAACCCGGGCCCGCAGCAGCGACTCGCGTAGGTCTTCATCGGCGGTCGCGGCATCCCGGACCTGGAACTGTACGGTCGTACCGACCTCGACGACGTCGCCGACCTGGATCGCGCCGCTGTCCTCATCCGCGCCGGTGACCGCCCGGATCAGGAAGTCGCCGCGGGCCAGCTCGGACTTGTACTCATTGATGGCAAGCCCGATATGCAGGCCGCGGGAGACCAGCGACTGTTCCCGCACCGGCAGCTTGGTCACGATCTCGTCGAGGAGCTGCAGCGGGGGCCGACCGGCCAGCTCCGCGATGAGGTGGCCCTCCGCCCGGGTCACGGTGTACGGATCGCCAATGGGCCGGCAGCCCTGGGACAGCACCGGATGGACCCGCAGACCCGGCAGCCGGACCCCGACCGCGCCCGAGGTGAACACGTTCACGTCGCAAAACAGCCTGCTCGCCCCTGCCTGTTGGGCACCGCTGGCCAGGCCACCGATCACGGTCGTACCCGCAGCGTGCGCGTTGAGATGCGCGAACAGGGCGTCGGTCGGGAACGTGTACGGGTCGGGCAGCAGCACGTGCAGATCAGTGCCGCGGTCGAACCGGTAGCCCCCGAACCGACCACCGCTGGGCGTACGGACAAACTCCAGGTGGAACGTCTGCGCCGGCCGCGGCAACACCGCCAGCCACACCGCGATCGCAGGCTCATCCTCCAGCTCACGCCGCCCGGCGACCACGGTCTGGGCCACGCAACCGACCAGCGCGGTGGGCTGGATCACCTGGTGGACAATGTCGAGCACGCGGCGGGCGTGGCCGGCGTGGTGCGGCGAGGTAATCAGTATGGCCAGCGTCGGCGTCGCCCCGATCAACGGCTCGCGAGCCAGCAGGGCGGCTTCCCGCGCCGCAACGCCCGCATCCCGCCCGGTGGAAAGACCGACAGCAACTCGCACCACACCATCCTGCGCCTGTCTCGGCGCCAGCTCCACTGTTGGGTGCGGTGACTGGCTGAGTGGGCTCAGCCGGGCTGGTCGCCGCGGTCGTGCTGCTCAGCAAGGTAGCGCTCGAGCTCAGCACCGAGCTCATCGGCGGTCGGCAACGGGCCAGCACCGGCAGCGAGTGGGTTGGCGCCACGGCCGGCGACGTACGCGTCGTACTGCTGCTCCAAGCCCTGGATCATCTCACTGATCTCCGTCGAACCGAGGATCTGAGAATCCACGGCGGCGCGGACCCGCTCGGCGGTGGCCCGCAGGTCGTCGCTCACCAGGGACAGCCCGGTCGCCCGCGACACCTCCTCCAGCAGGGTCAGCGCGGCCGGCGGGTAGTCAGTCTGGGCCAAGTAGTGCGGCACGTGCACCGCGAAGCCCATCGCATCCTTACCGGCCAGACCCATCCGGTACTCCAGCAAGTGCGCGGCGCTGCCCGGCACCTGCACCTGCTGCAACCAGGGCTGGTGGTCGGCAATCAGCTCGCGTCGGCTGGCATGCGCGCTGACCCCCAGCGGCCGGGTATGCGGAACCGCCATCGGGATGGCGTTGAGCCCGACACTCACCCGTACCCCCAAGCGATCGACCAGCCCTAGCAGCGCCGCCACGAAGCGCTCCCACTGCAGGTCCGGCTCCGGCCCCTCCAGCAGCAACAACGGCGTGCCGGCAGTGTCCCGCACCACCTGCAAGCGCAGCGCCGGCTGCTCGTAGTGCTCCCAGTGGTCCTCCACGAACAGCATCAACGGGCGCCGCGCCCGGTAATCAAAAAGCCGATCGACATCGAAGGACGCCACCGTGCGAGACTCGCCACCCGCACACAGATGTTGTACGGCCAGCCGCGAGGCACCGGCCGCGTCAACGAAGCCGGTCATCGCCACTACCAGCACCGGCCGGTCCAACTCGGCCGGCAGGTCAGCCAACTCATACAGCTCAGCCGGATCCAGCACTGGATCTCCACTCCTTGCTCAAGGCCGCGTATCGCACCCCCTCACCTGAAATGACGGCGTAAGTCCGCGGTTCATTCCGCATTTGGCCAAGAAGCCGCCAAGATCGGTGTTGCCGGGTCAGCCGACTCGGGCAAACCGGCGGCTGGCCACGGCCAATGCGACCGCGGTGAAGGTGGCGACCAGACCCACCTCGAGCAGCAACGGTAGGTGCCAGCTCCCCCAGGCCACCGGCTCGGACAGCGTGGACGGCGGGCCGGTGGCCAGCCGCGCGGTGACGGTGCGGCGCATCGCGTCCACCGCGTAGGTCAACGGGTTGGCCAGGGTGGCCGTGGCCATCCAGCCCGGCATCGCGCTGATCGGGAACATCATCCCGGACAGAAATATCAGCGGGGTGATGAGGACGCCAAGCACCGTGTTGAAGGTCTGCAACCGGCGAATGGTGACGGCGACCACCGCGCCCAGCACGGTCATGGCCAACGCGGTCAGCGCCAACTCGGCCAGCAGCAGCACGAACATGTCGACGCGGTACGGGATGTGGATCAGCCCCGCGCTGGCCAGCACTACCGCCCCCTGGCAGGTAGCCACGGTGGCGCCGCCCAGGCATTTTCCGGTCAGTATGGTGCCGCGGCGTACCGGCGCGACCAGCATTTCTCGCAGGAAGCCGCTTTGCCGGTCCCAGACAATTGAGGCGCCGACCGAGATTGCGGGTGCCTGGGCGGCCATCACCAGTACGCCGGGGAACAAGAACGTGAGGTAGTCCGTCGCGTCCTGGGACCCCGCGCCGGAGCCGGCGAACAACCGGGCCAGGCCGATGCCGAGGACGAACAGGAAGAGCATCGGCTGCAGCAGGGAGACGGTGGCCTGCGTGCGGTCGCGGACGAAGTGCAGCATTTCTCGCCGCCAGACCATCCGAGCCGCCCGAAGTTCGGCGCCGAGCCGGCTGGGCGCATTATCGGGCGCATAATCGGGCGAACTGTCCAGCGGGACCGGTGCGGTGCCGGCCGGCGGGTTCGTCGGACCGGGGCGCCGGGTGGTGGTAGCGGATGTCATGTCCGGCCTCCTGTCGGTGCCGGCACCGAGATCGGTACCGCGTCGGTCCCAAGACCGGACTGGTCTGCACGGATGCGGTAGCCGGTGTGGTGGAGGAAGACGTCATCGAGGCTGGGCCGGGTGACCGTCACCTCGTGGATGGGGACATCGAGCCCGGCACACAACCTGGGCACAAGCCGGGCACCGTCCTCGGCCTGGACGGACAGACCGTGCGGGCCGAGAGTGGCGGTCAGCCCGAAACGCTCGCGCAGCATCGCAGCCGCCGTCGCGTCGGCACCGGTACGAAGCTGCACCCGGTCGGCGCCAAGTACGGACTTCAGCTCGGCGGGTGTGCCCTGGGTGATGATGCGTCCGTCGTCGATGATGGCGATGCGGTCGCATCGCTCGGCCTCGTCCAGGTAGTGCGTGGTCAGGAACAGGGTGGTCGTCTCGCGCTCGCGTACCTCCCGCAAATAGGTCCAGATCTGCACCCGGGCCTGCGGATCCAGACCGATGGTGGGCTCGTCCAAGAACAGCACCCGCGGATGGTGCAGCAGGCCGCGAGCGATCTCCAGCCGCCGCCGCATACCACCGGAGAAGGTACGCACCAGGCTGTCGCGACGTCCGGTCAGCCCGACCAGCTCAAGCATGTCGTCAATGCGCGCGGACAACGTGCCGGTGGGCAGCGCGTAGAGGTCGGCGTGGAAGCGCAGGTTCTCCCCGGCGGTCAGCTCACCATCCAGCGTGGTCTCCTGGAAGACCAGCCCCAGGTTGCGCCGCACCTGGTCCGGCGCGCTCCGGGTGTCATAGCCGGCGATCTGGATCCGGCCAGCGGTGGGGACGGCCAACGTGCACAGCATGGCAATCGTGGTCGTCTTGCCCGCTCCGTTGGGGCCGAGGAAACCGAAGGTCTCCCCTTGGGCCACGGTCAGGTCGATGCCTCGCACCGCCGCCACGCCCGGATATGTCTTGCGGACGCCTACCGCGCGGATTGCCGGTACGTTGGGGTCAACGGGTGACCGGGCGGCAGTGGCGGCAGTGGCCGGGCCTTCGCTTTCGGTTGGCTGCGCCCACCGGCGCATCCGTCTGAACACAGCTCCTCCTCGATCGGCGGGTGGCATCCCAGCTCACCGGCGAGCACGGTCAGGCTGCTTGCCGGATGCATTCCATCCAGTGCTCCGGAACGACGAAGCCGAAGCTCCACCGGTGCCGTACGGTCGGATTGACGATGCAGTGCCAGAAGAGCTTGCCCGGGTCCTGCTCTGCCTTGAAGAACCGGACGATCTTCGGGCTTTCTCGCAACGTGACGAGTTCCCCGGTCTGCGGGTTCAGGTAGCGGAAGAATGAGGTGTCCGCAGGGTCGGCGAAATCCTCGTCGAGGTCGACGACATACATACGCCACCCGGGCTGGGTCTCGTTGGTATGCCACAGCCGGTAGCTGGCCGGCGGGTACCACATACTGCCCGAGAACCGCACCTCGTTGCCGAAGAGGTCCGCCAGCGCCGAAATGGTCCGGACCTTGGCATCGAAATACTCGTCGTAGTCAGGGTGGTCGACATGTTCATCGAGGTTGACCAGGTGGAAGTCACGCCTCGGCGCACCCGGCCCGCGGGCTGAATCGCGCCAGCCGAGCTTGGCCATGCCCTCATGCCAGCGACGGAACGCCGGATCCGCCGGCGACCGCACGGTGGACCGCAGGTCCTCCTCGCGAAAGCTCCGGTCAAACTCCACGAGATCGACGGTTAGTGGCTTGATCTTGAGCTTGGGCAGCTCGTCAAGGACGGCGGCCAGACCAGGTACGTCTGCCAGCTTATACTCGTGATGGTAAAAGGTGGTCGTGATGCTCTGGTGCGGCTGCTCCGCCGGGCCAGCGGCACCGGGGCTGGCCGCGCCGTTGGATGTCGCCCGGCTAGTTGTCGCGCCGTTAGTTGTCGCGCCGTTAAATGCCATAGACGCCTTCGCCAGGTCGTCGGTGTCGAACGCGTAGCCATGGCGATGGCCAAGCTTGATGATCTCCTGGGTAGCGGTCACCACCTTCAATCGCTGCTTGATCTCAACCGAATCGTACGCTGCCTGCAGAAAGGCCGTACATGATTGGATCGACATGGTTGCACTACTCCTCTTCTGATCGTTTCCCTCTTCTGATCGTCGTCGAGCGTTCGTACGGTCGAGGTTTTCTTGCTAGCCGGTTGCCGGTGGGTCCAGCAGCAGCACCGAGGGGACCAGGTCCGGCTGGGCGAGCCGTAGGAAGTGCATCCCGAAGCCGGAAATCCCAAGCATCAGTCCAGGAAAGAAACTGGCACTGTTCGTCGTCAGGCCGGCCTGGGCCTCGTCGAGGTTACGCCACTGGGTCTGCACCTGCACATTGGCTTCCAACCGGAACGCAGGCTCATCGCAGAGCTGCGCGAAACGCAGGAAGAGCTCTGCATTGCCGGCCCGGCCGTGGCAGAGCGTGTCGTTCATCAACCGGGGGAAGTTGCGCATTGTGGCAGCGAGCGCCTGTCGCGCCTCTCGTAGTAGCAATTCGTCATTCCCGCCGAGCCGGGCCCAGCTACTCACCCGGCTCAGGCCGATGCCCGCCGCTCCGTTACACCAGGCGTTTGCGAAGTGCCGGCCGGCACGGACGGTACCGCCCGGGTTTGCCCGCAGGTCGTACCAATCCTGGGCGGTCTCGTCGAAATAGCGCGCCTCGTAGGCAAATGCCCGACGGCCGGCGGCAATATACTCCGGCCGGTCGGCACGGCACCCCAATGCGATCAACGCCCAGCCAATGCCGCCCGCGCCGTGCGAGAAACCGGTCAGGTTCGCGAGCGCTTCACCGGGATCGGCCAGCGGCCAACTAAGACCGGCACCATCTGCTTCAGCGCAGTGCAGCAGGTGCGCTGCGCAGCGATGGGCCAAGTCCAGACCTCGGCCACCGGTCCGGTCTGCCAGGCTGAGCAGCACCGGAATTACCCCAGCCGCACCACGCAGCACGTCAAAGCTCTTGTCATCCTCGATCAGTGGTGGCAGGTCGTGGCTGAGCTGTAGCGCCAGATCGAGCAGTTTCTCGTCCTGCCACAAATGATGCAGGTGGAGCAAAAGGTACATGAGCCCCGCAACACCCTGGAATGCTCCCATCCGCTGCTTGTTGTAGTGCCTGATGGCATGCGTCAAGGCCCGTTCCGCGGCCTGCCGGAAGTCTGGTTGCGGCACCAGGTGATTGAGGTATGCCAGGAACAGGGCAATGCCGGCCGAGCCGTGGTAGAGGTCGGCTTCGACATCAACTTCAACTATTTCGTCGCCGGTAAGCTGGTATGAGGTCCACGGCGCCGGTGCGGACGGCTCCCGGAGCATCCGGCATAGCCGCCAACCGATCTGGCTGGCATAATCCATGGCCGCGGCGACAAAGGATGGGCTGCTGACCTCAGCCGTGGAGAGGCTGGCGGCAATGTACTGACTCTGCTGGGCACGGTTCTTTTCGGACAGCCACCTGATCCGGTCAGCCGCGTAGTCGAGCGGCGCAACCTCAAGGTACGACGGGATTTGCTCGCTATGGTCGTGCACGAGTTGACGACCTTGTACAGCAGCGGTGAAGATCGGTACATCCAGCCGCCACATGGATGCCAGCTCCCGGTCCGCAAGGACCCCGTCGTGGTCCCAGGTGCGGGGGAAGGTACGCACCGTGTTGACAAGCAGGTCCACCTCGAGCGGCTCCATCAGGCATTTCGGGTGCCGCGCCGAGATCAGTAGCTGCGAGTATATCTGGGTGCCCCAGTTGATGAAACGCGCGGAGGCGCCGGCAAAGCTGTCGAACACTCGGCTGACCGCCTTCTCCGGCTGCCGTTGGAACCATTCGTAGACCCGGTTGAACCCTGCCGTGATTGAGTCAGCAAAATCTTGCGGCCGGATGAGTTCGTCGCTGAGATAGACGCGGTTGGACGCGGTCGGCTCGACGTGCACACCCATCTTGTGGGTGACGGCTGCCTCGAAGGTAAGGCGGCGGTCGTTGACTTGCGGCACCGCAATCGGCATGTCGTAGGCCTCACCACCGGCGTAGCCGCTGATCCGCATCTCACCGGCCGGCGCCCCGGCTGCCGACGCCGTGCCACGTGGCCATTCCAGCAGCCCGGTCTTAAAAACCGAGTCGAGCAACGTGCCGGGCGGCCGGCCCTGGCCTTGCGGCAGCACACCGAGGGCGGTCTCGCAGTCGCAGACGTACGCGTGGCCAGCCGCGACGAGAACATTCTCGAAGTGCAGGTCGCCGCCACCGAGCACATAGAAGATTCCCAGATAGCCGCCTAGCTCCGCATAGACCTCTTCGACCTCCGCGCGGGACTCCAGACGGTTGCAGCCAGCAGGTATCAGGGCCTCGTAACCGTACCCGTCCCGGGGCAGCACAGCGCGGGTTACGAACCCGAGCACCCCGTCGTTGGCCAACCGGCCGAGCAGGCTCTGCATTGCCGCTTCGGACCTGATGCAGCGCGGCTTGTAGACGAACGTCCCGGCACTGCCGTCCGCTAGGTCCACAGCTACGAAGGCCACGCTGCGGGCGCCGGCATGGTAGTCGGACTTGCCGACCCGTACCGACCCGAAGGCCACAATCTCTTGGCCGAAGAAGGCCTCGGCGATGTCGGCGGCGTCCGCGGTGAGGTGTTCGACGAGTTCGCGACCATAGTCGGCGAGCAGTCGGGTGATCTGCGCGAGCCACCGGCCCAGCACCGGAAACTTGAGGTAGAAACGGTGATACGAGTCGCCGTCCGCAAAGGTCAAGTTGAGGTATGCGAGGTATTCCTCGGGCGTCGCATTGGCCTTGTCGATACTGTGCAGGGTGCAATAGACGTTCGCATCGGTCTCGACCGCCCAGGCCAGCGCCAGCTCGAACCGGCTAAGGAGGTGATCTTGGAGGTCGTCGATGAGCCGCCGGTCGACGTAGCCGCGGGCTAGCCCAGCGTGCTGCGCGAAGACCTCACTCAGTTCTCGGTCGAGTTCGACCAGAAACGGCTCGCATGCCTTGGCCAGCCGGCCGTAGTAAGTATCGACCTGCCGCCAGCCGGCCGCCGTGTCCCGCGCCCCGGCGGGCTCGAAATGAGTCAACGCGGCCTGATAGGTTGGCAACCAGCCGCAATGGACCTCGGCCAGCGGGCGCCAGGCCCGCTCGCCCGCACTGTCATCCATGCCACGGGCGTCCAAAGAATTGGCCAACTCCAGCTCATAACGCCGGTAGGCAGTCAGCACGTCGACGAGGTCATCCTTCGTATGCCGGGTAGCTGCCGACCGGTGCAGTGACTCCTTGTGGAACTTTCCGGCCAGCTTGTCGGCCAGCCGATTAATCTTCCAGGAGTCGAACGCGTCGAGTGCGCCAGCTTCTCCTGGAACACTGGCGGCTGGAACACCGGGCACTGGAACGATATTAGCAGCGCGCAGCTCAGCCACGACCCGCATTCGCTCCGACAAATTGCTGGCGCGACCGGCGATATCCCACGGAACTAGGGTGCCCATGCTGGCCAAACTCCTCTCATTGCGCGGTCCGGACGGATCCTGGACAGACCCGCCAGACCTCGACAGCCTTCCGGCGGTCATGCGGGGCGGTGGACCAGCGGTCGCCGGTCCACCGCCCCGGTGGCCGGCAGACATGACTCCGGAGCTGCCTTACCGGCTACTTACCGGTCTTGCTACTTACTTGGTCGTGCCGTCGCAAATGGCTGTGATTGGACCAAAGCTGCAGCTCGTCACGCACGCGTAGATCTCCGTGGCGGTGACACCTTCGGTCCAAAAGTCCAACGACTCCTGGTCCGGCTGCTCGACGGCGGCCGGCAGTGCGTCGACGGCGATCCCGAAGGCGCTGGGATTGGCTTCCAGCTCACGCCGGAACTCGCTGTCCACAACGGCCTGCTGGAGAGTCATGGTGGTAGACATGAAATACCTCCTGAAGAATCGTGCTGACAGTTTGGTTACGATATTTTCTCGGCGACCAGCTTCATGCCGGTCTGTTGCTCGACATCGCGCAGCTCCCGCATAGCGGCCGCCATGTTCTCGCTGTTGTTCTGCCAGTCGACCAGCTCCTTCTCCTCGGTGGAAAGGCCCTCGTGCAGCCAATTAGCCTCAAGCCACGCCTTTGCGGCGTGTGGGTGGAGATCGGTGAGCGGCTCGATACGAGACAGCACTGGCTCCTCGTGGAGCGCGAGAGCCAGCTCAAGCACTTCACGCAGCTTTCCGTCGGGGGGTAGCAGCGAGCACAGGATCATCAACTCTTGAACCTGCCGGATTTTGTCGACACCCGGATAGATCGTCGGTCCTTTTACGCTCATCGTTGCCCTTCCTCGTCCGGTTGGTGCTGACCCCAGATGAATGGCAGCCATAGCGCCACTCGGGCGGGAGTCCGTATTCACTTGGGCCGGCGACTTGCCGCCGTACCGCTTCTCCGGCGAACACCCATGTCACACCACAACGTGCTGGGTCGGTCGCTATAGGAAGAAGGGTGCCCCAGCCCACTCACTGCCTGGTCACGGCAGGCTGACGGGGCGGTCACCTGTGAGTCACGACCTGCGGCGGCTTGGTCGGCCGCTGCTGCGAGGTTTAGTCGTACGGCTGCGGCCGGGCCGCATCATTCGCGTTGAGTACGTCGTGCAGCAGCCGGGCGTAGAGCTCCGGTCCGTCCCCGGCGGCGGACCCGATCGCGGCCCTCAGGTTGCCCGCCTCGGCTTCCAGCCATGCCGCGGCCTGGTGCTTGTCGGCGAAGGCCAGCGGGCGTACGGCCACCGCCGGCTGCCGAAGCGGCGGCTGTACCGCAGCCGGGAAGCAGTGCCGCGTCGCTGCCGACGCGGTATGTAGGTAGAAGTCGAACAGCCGGCGACGGGCCGCCTGCCGCTCGGCCTCGGACTCAGCCTGCAGGGCGCGGCGGAAAGCATGATCGCGGAGCAGGCCCTGGAAGCGGTAGCGGCCGGGGCTGGGCTGCTGGAGCAGGTGCACGTCGACCAGCTCCTCCAGAAGCTGCTCGGCCGCGGGCACCTGCGAGCAGACGAGGACGGCGGCGAGGGGTGCGTCGAAGCTGTCACCGGGCACCAAGCCGAGCAGCCGGAACAGGCGTTGCTGCGCGCCGGTGAGGTGCTGGTAGGACAGCGCGAACTCGGCCGCCACGCTGCGGTCCCCAGCGGCCAGCTCGGCCAGCCGCCGCTGCTCGTCGCGCAACCGGCTGACCAAATGCACCACCCGCCACGCAGGTCGATCCCGCAGTCGGGAGGCAGCCACCCGGATGGCCAGCGGCAGGTACCCGCACAGTCGCACCACCTCCGGCACGGCTGCCGCATCGACGTCCCCCGCCTCGGCAGCGGCTGGCTGCGCGCTGGCCCGGTCTGCCCCGACGATCCGGCTGAACAGCGCGCGGGCGGCCACCGGGGACAAGACATCCAGCGTGTGGGTGTGGGCGGTGTCCAGGTCGGTCAGCCGACGACGGCTGGTGATCAGCACCAGGCAGCCAGCACCGCCGGGCACCAGGGGTCGGACCTGGGCGGCCGTGGCGGCGTCGTCGAGCACCACCAGCGCTCGGCGCCCGGCGAGTTCGGCGCGCCACAACCCGGTCCGCTCCTCCAGGCTGTCCGGGATCTGGTCGTCCGACACACCCAGCGCGTGGAGCAGGACTTCCAGCGCGGCCACCGGGCTGGTGGGTTCCTGCTCGGCAGTGTGACCGTGCAAATCAAGGAACAACTGGGCGTCCGGATAGCGCTCGCAGAGCTGATGGGCGGCGTGTACGGCGAAGGTGGTCTTGCCGACGCCGGCCATCCCGTCGATGGCGACGACCACCACTGCCGGCGCCTCCTGGTCGGCCGGTAGGGCGGCCAGCAGTGTACGTAGGTCGTCCTCGCGGCCGGTCAGGTCCGGCAGGTCGCCGGGCAGATCGTTCCGCCCAGCCGCGCTGCCGGCGGTCGCGCTGCCGGCGGCCGCGCCGCCCACTCCGGCTGGGAGTCCAGCAGCCAGCGGTCCAATGGCCGGCAGCTCGGCGATCTCCCGGCCGCCGAGTTGCTGTGCGGCGGCCGGCGGACTCAGGTCTGGGTCGTTGGTAAGCACCGCCTGATGCAGTTCGCGCAACTGTGGCCCTGGGTCGACGCCCAGCTCCTCGGCTAGCAAACCGGCGACCCCGTGGTAGCACTCCAGCGCTTCGGCCTGCCGGCCAGCTTGGTACAGCGCCAAGATGAGCTGCCCCCACAGCCGCTCCCGCAGCGGGTGGGCGGCGGTGAGTTCCCGCAGCTCACCGATCAAATCGCGCGGTCGGCGCAACCGGAGATCCACCGCGATCCCGAGTTCTACCGCGGCCAGCCGCCGCTCCATGAGCGCCGGAACCAGATCTCGGTGCAGTACCTCCGAGGGCACGTCGAGCAGCGGCGGACCACGCCACAGCTCCAGCGCCTCGCCCGCCAGTTTCGACGCCTGCTCCGGGTGGTCTGCGGCGACGGTCTCGGCGCTGCGTACCAGTGCACGGAAGCGGTGCAGATCTACCGCGTCGTCGGCGACCTCGATGAGGTACCCCTCAGGCCGAGTTTCGATCACGACCGGCTCCGCGGTATCACTCACCGCCCCACGTAGCCGCATGACGTAGTTCTGCACCGTGTTGCGCGCGCCGCGCGGGGGCGCCATATCCCACAGCCGGGTCACCAGCACCTCGACCGGGACCACCCGGTTGGCGTCGACCAGCAGCGAGGCCAGCAGCACCCGTTGCTTGGCTGCCTTGATCGGCACCGTGGACCTGCCGTGGAGGACCTCAAGCGGCCCAAGCAGCCTGAACTCCAGCCCCCTTGCCAACCCTGCTCTCCTCCGTCAGACCCCCGGCCCCGGCCGGTGGCCGGAAACGCCTGGCACGGTCCACGGCATCCACTATTGTCACCTTGGCACAACTCTGGGTAATCGTCGAACGACTTTACGCGGCCATCCTGGACAGTGCCGGCATTTGGCGCTGTCCGGATGTAGCGGAGCCAGCACGGCATTCTGGTGGTAACCTCGCGGCACCTGCAGCACCGCCACAGTGATCAGCTCGGCGTCAATTATCAAATCAGGCGGCCGATTCGTCGTCCTCGCTCCCTTGGGTAACTGACCATTCGGAGCTGTCAGTACGCACAGTGCTGGCGGCCCATACCGCCCGAGCAGGCAGGAAAGCTTTCGTGAGCAGCGCCGGCAATATTCCGCGCGGCCAGGGTGGCCGGATTTGGCTCCTTACCGGCGCCGGTAGCGGCTTCGGGCGGGCCATGGTCGCCACGGCGGTCGCGGCCGGCGATGAGGTGATCGCTACCGCTCGCCGTCCCGAGACGGTCGCCGATCTGGTCACGGCCCACCCCGAGCAGGTCGAGACAGCCGCGCTGGACGTCACCGACACCAGCCGCTGCCAGCAGGTGGTCGATGAGGTCGTGGATCGGTACGGGCGGCTGGACGTACTGGTCACAACGCTGGACACGGCCAGGTCGGCGCGGTGGAGGAGACCAGCGACGCCGAGCTGCGGGTACTGTTCGACGTGCACTTCTACGGTCCAGCTACGCTGACCCGAGCCGCCCTGCCGCAGATGCGTGCCTGCGGCCGGGACGCGATCGTGATGATCAGCAGCTTCGGCGGCCAAGGTACCTATCCCGGGTTCTCTGCCTACTGCGCCACCAAGTTCGCCCTCGAAGGGTTCTCCGAGGCGCTTGCCGCCGAGGTGGCACCGCACGGCATCCGGGTGCTGGTCGTGGAACCCGGCGCGTTTCGTACCAGCTTCAGCGGCGCGAGCCTGTACGAAAGCCCCGCCCTACCGGCGTACGACGACACCGCGAGCGCGACCCCGCAGGATGATCAAGGGCATCGACGGCACCCAGCCTGGCGATCCGGACCGGGCCGCAGCCGCCATCCTGCGCGCCCTCGACGCCGAGGATGCTCCGCGGCGGCTGCCGCTGGGCGACGACGCCGTCGATGGCATCCTGGCGCACCTCGATGCTGGTCGGGCTGACGTCCTGCGCTGGGAGGGACTGTCCCGCAGCACCGGCTATGACCGGGACCCGCGAGCGACGAGACGCCTACCCCACCTAGTCACCCCGGGTGCGACTGGTCGGCCTGTCACCTAAGGGTCGCTACGGCTCCGGCGAGGGCACTGTCCTGGCGGGGTCGGTCGGTTCGAAGTGCCGCTGTCGCCTGATCGAGGCGACCACCATGCTCAATGCTGAGGCCAGCAGACAGCCGAGCAGCAACACAGGTATATAGGGATCTTGAGCGTAGTTCTCGTTCTCGGCGAGCCGGTCGGCCGCGCTGAGGTACGGCGGAAAAGCACTGCCGCCGATGTCGGGCACCCATCGGGGGAATAGTTGGAGCAGGCCGTTGGCCAGAACCACGATCATCAGGGCAGCCACGGTGGCGGCGCACAGCGTGGCGGTGAGGTGCTCCTCGGAACGGCTGGCGCGCCAGGCGGCCGCCAGCGCCGCAGCAGTGGCCGCGACCATCACCGCCAGGACCGCCGGATAGCTGGAGGTCGGCAGGGCGGGTTGGAACAGGATCGGCACGAACCAGGCCAAGGCGGCGGCCAGACCCAGAACCGCGCTGATAGCCAACGTCCGCATACCGATCGGTGATCTGCGCCCGGTCATGCTCAGCAGGGCGACGGTGTAGATCGTCATCACCACGGTATAGACCGGCACTCCGGTGGTCGTGGCTTCGTGCGGATTAGCCGTGGGCCAGGCACGGAAGGCGTTGATGATGAGCAGGACCTGCGCGCCGATGATGGCGTAGCCGCCAGCCCGTACGACCCTGGCGGCCCGGCCGGCTCCAACCGGGCCGAACCGGCGCCCAAGCCAGGAACAAACCACGAGGATCACCGCCAGCGCGATCAGCGCGCCCCGCAGGGCCGGGTAGGTGATCCCACTGGCCAGCGCCACAGCGACCGCGAGCACGCCCGCCACCAGCACTGGAGACCCGACCTGGCTGATCAGCGCCGGCTGGGCCAGCACAACCCGAATGCAACCCAACGCGAACCGCCGCCGGGCCGCAGCCGCCTCGATCTCAGCGAGTTCCGCCTGCATAGCCTGGCCCCACTCCCGCCGCCCGGCGGGCAGCAGCCGAACCGCCCACGACAGCAACCGGCCGGCAACGCCGGCTGCGGCCTCGCCGTCGGGGCAGCTCACCAGACACCCCGCGGCTCGTCTCGAAGCGGTACCCCCGACGTCGAGGCAGGCGCGGGTGCAGCCTCGGCCGCGAAAGCGAGCCTGGCTCCAGTCAGCCGGTAGAGGCGGCGTGGGTGGCGTGGGTGGCCGCCCTAGCGGCGGATCGGCCTCTCAGGAACTGTCCAGCAGCCCCCTGTCACGCAGCCGCATCAGGATCGGGTAGAGCGAGCCGGCCTTCACCGCGACATCCAGCCCGAACTCATAGCCGTACGCCACCTCGCCGGATCGGTCGCCAAGGCGCACAGCACGGCTACGGTCTGTCGAGAGGGTGCCGAGCCACCGCCGAACTCTCTCTATATAGAACGATCGACGCAACTGCCCTTGGCCTGCTCCCCGAAAACTGTCGACCTCCGGCTGACTCATGCCACCTGGCAATTCCGCCAGTCCCAACTACAGGGTTGGCTAACGGGTACCGGCCGGACGGATCACGCCGCCGCGTCCGACCGGTTGGCCCATCAGCGGTCAGCCAGCGGTTACCCGGCTCGGCGGCTCGTGCAGGATGTGTCCGTCCGGCCCGGGGAAGACCAGCGTCAACTGCTCGGTATTCATCCACCGGACCCGGTAGGGCGGCGAACCGTCGGGGTGCTCGACCTCGACGATCTCGCCCTCGCGCCGGATGTCACCGGTGTGCAGGCCCTCAATCACCAGCCAGTCGCCTGGTTGAGCATGCATGGCGGTCTCCTTTCGGCTCGAGGTATTCGCCCTTCGATCCTAGGTACGCCAGCGCTGCGGCGGCAGTGACACAAGGGCGACATTTTGTCCGTGCGGAGCATGATCATCGTACGATCGGGCCACTCGTGCTCAAACCCGGCACTCGGCGTAGTGTGACATGCATGGACAATCCTGCCCGGCAGGCCGAAACCATCGCGGCGTACGCGGAAGCGGTGGGTGAGGTTCTCGCTAACGTACGAGCCGCGCGTACGGCCAGCGGGTTCGCCGAGCTGACCGACACCGAGTTCGAGCAGCTCGCAGACGCGGTGGCCGCCTTGAACCCGGCTGACGTGGCGGTGCTGCTGGCCGTTGGCGAGCTGAACAAAGCGGGCAAGTTTCCGCTCCTCCTTGCTAACCTTCGCGACCGGATCGTGAACCACCAAGACAACGACTGAGCAGGCGGTCGGTCGGGCTACCGAAAGTCCTCATCTGGCCGGCACCTTGAGCCGGCAGTAGCCTGCTGACATGAGCAGCGCGCTGGTCTGGATCTCGGGGGCATCCAGCGGCATCGGTCTGGCCATGGTGCAGACGGTGCCCTGGACCGGAGCCCGGGTTATTGGCATCAGCCGCGGGGCCGCCCCGGGCGCCGAGCACCTCGCCGCCGACCTCGCCGACCCCGCCTCGTGGCCAACGGTGGCCGAGTCCTTCCGCCGGGAGCTGGCCGGCTTCGACGGCGACCGACTGGTGTTCGTCCACGCTGCCGGTACGGTCGAGCCGCTCGGTTTCGTCGGCGAGGTCGATACCGCCGCGTACACCGCTAACGTGCTGCTCAACAGTGCCGCCGCCCAGGTCCTCGGCCACTTGTTCCTGACCGCCGCCGGTGAGGTCGCCGCCCAGCGCCACCTCCTCATGATTACCTCGGGCGCGGCCAGCACCGTTTACCAAGGCTGGACCTCCTACGGCGCCGCCAAGGCCGCGGTCAACCAGTGGGTCCGCAACGCCGGGGCCGAGCAGTCGGTCCGGGGCGGGGTGCAGGTGCTGGCGGTGGCGCCGGGCACGGTGGACACCGGTATGCAAAGGCAGCTCCGGGAAACTTCGCCGGATGACTTCCCGCGCCGCCAGAAGTTCCTCGACCTGCACAAAGAGGGCAAGCTCAGCGACCCCCACGAGGTGGCCACCACGATGTGGCGGCTGCTGGATCGGGGCCTCGACAACGGCAGCGTCGTCGACCTGCGGGAGCTGGCCGCAACCGGCGGCTCCCCACCCGGCTAGCCGGGCCTCATCGGTCGGCTAGTTCCAGGAAGTTCCGGAACATCGCCCGGGCTTGCTCGCGGTACTCCGGATACCGCCGGGGCGTCTCGGCCGCGGTCTGCTGGATCAGCTCGCCGGAGACCGGCGCCTCGCCGGGCTCGCAGCCGGCGGCCTTGGCCTGCCAGGTGGCGAGCATCTGCGGCGTCAGCTCCAGTGGAACTGTGCGCCGTACCCGGCCCGGCCGATCCGGAACACTTGGCTGGCACCGTGCCCGGCGTCAAGCCGCGCCGGCCGGCAGGTCGAACTGCTCGCTGTTCCAGCAAAAGGTGGCCAGCCGGTCGGGTAACCCGCGAAACAGTGGGTCGGTCCGGCCCACCGGACCAAGCTGCAGGGTACGGAACCCGTACCTGACCTGCCCGGCTGGTCGGACTGACGCCGCAAAGGCGCTGGCCAGGAGTTGGCCGCCCAGGCAGAGCCCCAAGTACGGGACGCCACCGGTGACCAGGTGCCGGACCAGCTCCCGCTCGGCCACCAGGTAGGGCGGCGGCGCGGCCATCGACTGCGGGCCACCCAGCACCAACACCGCCGCCCAGCCGTCCGGGCCGGGTAGCGGGTCGGTATCGGCGCGCACCACCTGGTACGGCCTGCCGCCCTAGGCCAGCACCTGCCCACACAGCCCCGGCGGGTCGGTCGGGCTGTGCTGCAACACCAGCACGTGGTCGGTCACGGCCGGCTACATCAGGGTGAAGTCGGCCGACGGGTGCAGCGTGACCTCACCCTCCCGGGAAGCCAGCACCCAGTCCAGCTCGCCGCCGCTTTCCCGCAGCCACCGGTAGTCGTGCTTGGCTAGGAAGTCGGCCAGGCCGTCCCAGGGTGGCCAACTTGGTGGAGGGGTCGCCGACCCGGGCATCGTGCTGCAGGACGCAGTCGCTGTGCACGATGAAACCATCCGGCCGGGTCACCCGGTCCATCTCCTCGTACGAACGGTCGACCCCCAGCTCGCCGCGGCTCAGCCAAATGTCGTTGATTGCGTGGTGCCCGACGTACACATCGACGCTCTGATCGGCCAGCGGCAGGGTGGTCGCGTCACCCCGGACGCTGCGGATCGGGTACCGGGCGCCGCGTCGCTGACCGAGCAGGTTTTCCAGGTAGAACACGTCGCTCCAGATGTAGGGCACGTGCCCGTCCAGCGCCGGCAGCGGTGAGTACGCTAGATCCGGCATGCCGTCTTGGTGGTTGAATTCTGCCTGACAAGTGACGCAACGGTAGCCGGCCTTATCGACGGCCAGCCGGCCGCGGTCAACCGGGCAGCACAGTACGTCGAGGTCTACGGTAGCAGCGCGGTTCATCGGGGCTTCCTTTCAGGGGAGCAGTTGCCGGGCGGCGAATGCCTCGGCGATCTGGTTATCCTCGAACAGGCCCTGTCGCTGGCACAGCTACCCCTGCGTTCAAGAGAGTGCCGCGCCCGGCAAGAAAGCCGGCGTATTAGGTCTGTACCGAATCCATGAGACCTGCAAGGAGGCGCAAGATTCAGTGTTGGGATCGGTGCGAGCTGGCCCGGCAACTCGGACCTCCCCTGGACCTCCCGGCCGATGCTGTGCCACTGAACATCCGATTCAGAAAGTATCTCTCAGAAAGATATTGCGGCAGTGGGCGCCGATGGACCAAAGTGTTTGTTGTCGTCGGAGTTGGGGCAAGCGCCCTGCTGATGCCGGCCGGACAGCTCAGTGCCAAGGGGGTCGCTGTGGGTGTACGGAAGAGCGCTGCGACGTTGAGCGCGACCGAGTTAACCGATCTACGTGATGCCTTCGCGGCGGCGTACGGGTTGAGCGATGACCGTGGCTACGCCTTCTACGCCGGCTTACACGGGCTGCCGCTGCCAACCTACTGCCAGCATGGCACCGTGCTGTTCCTGCCCTGGCACCGCGCCTATCTGTACTTCTTCGAACGCGCGCTGACCGACGCGCTGCGGCAAGCCCGGGATGACCAGACGGTCTCGGTGAGCCTGCCCTGGTGGGATTGGACGTCCGCGGCCGCGCACACCGATGGTCTGCCGACCGGCTACCTGGACAACGGCAACGGGGCGGATAATCCGCTGGCGGCGGGACCGGTCACCCTCAGCAGCTCCGACCTAGAGTTGGTACGCGACAACCTGCCGGGGGCGATCACCGACGGGGACAATCCCGTGACGATCCGCGATCCGAGCCCGCCTGATGAGCTACCTACCCCGCAGACCGTGACCCGGGCGATGCGCTCCACCACATTCGCCAGCTTCAGCACGTTGTTGGAAGGTATCCACAACGGCGTTCACGGCTGGGTAGGCGGGGCCATGTCAGCGGTGCCAATTGCCGCCTACGACCCCGTCTTTTGGGCACACCACTCTATGATCGACCGGCTGTGGTACTTGTGGCAGATCAGCCCACGCGGGGCTAACCCCCCGGCGAGTCTGCTGGACCAAGCGCTGGCCCCATGGCCGATGACGGTGCGGCAGACCCTGGACATCTCTACGCTGGGCTATGAGTACGCCGCCCAGGTCGTCGGCTGAGGAGGCACACGATGGTTACAGCGGCAGCCGCCCGTACCGGAGAGTCCGAGCAGACACTAGTAGTCGACCTGCCCTATCCCGGGGAAGCGGGCGACACGGCCTTTACCCGGGCGGACGTCGTCTTCAAAGGGGTGGATCATTCAGGCCCCTCGTACGAGGTACGGCTGTTTTTGAACAACCCGACCGCGACCGTCACGACCCCGCGGACCGCTGAGCACGGCTACGCCGGCCGGTTCACGATCTTCGGGCACGGGGGTTGCTACGGCGCGGAGGGGCACTGCGACGTGCCGGCGCCGTCGGCCGATCCGACCGACCTGCGCCCCCCGCATCCGCTCACTCCGCTAGACACCTATGTCACCGTCACCAACGCGCTGCGCCGCAGCCTTGCCGGCGGCGGCACGCTCCAGACGGTGACCCTCGTCCCGATATCGATCACGCCGAGTCGGGCCGACCGAAAGCCCGCACCCGAACTGCTGCGCTTTGCTGATGTCTCCCTCCAGACCTATCTCACCGCCACCGAAGCCGATGTCGAAGCCTCTGGGGTCGGCGTTCCGGGATGACTGTCGGCGGCTTTTGACGCGCGCGGGCTCAGGTGTCGTTAGCCAGCTCAGTGTGGGCGATGCCTTGGCCAGGAGCGAGGATGCCATACGGGTCGAATTCTTGCTTAGCCGCCAGTAATTGACGCCAGCGCGGGCCGAAGTGGGCGCGCCAGTCCGCAGCGGACATCGGCAGGGTGTTGACCGGGTAACCCATACCGCCGCAGGCCAGCGCGCGGTCGTAGAGTGCCCAGTTGGCCTCGATCATCGCCGCGCCGGTGGCAGGGTCGTCGGCGCTGGCGGTCCGCAGCAACGCGAACAGCCAGACCAGGTCCGAGTCAGGCACCCGGCTCAGCGGTGCGCGCAGCCGGTCCGTGCGCACCGGGTAGAGCAGGCCCAACCCGGAGTTGCCCAGGTCAGCCGCGGTGAGCCCAGCCATGACCTCGCCGACAAAGCCGGCGGTGGCCTCGGCGGGCAGGAAGACGTTGAGCCACGCATGCGGGTACAGCCACTCGCCGCTGGCCCGCAGCGCCGCCTCGCCGGGCGCCAGCCGGTGCTGGAACTCCCGGTAGCTGACATCCTCGATCTGCTCGCCGTCGCGGTCGTGACCCAAGCCGTCCAGCAGCGCGCCGTCCCCCGGCGTCCCGGGTGGCGAGTAGTAGGCGGCGGCCTCCAGCAAGTAACACCAGCCCCGGGGCTGACCCGGCAGGCGCTGGCCGGGCACGAGCTGGCCCTCCAGGTAGTCGACGCGACCCTCTTTCACCAGCCGCCGCTGGTCAGCGAGATAGCTGGCGAGGTCGTCGTACCACAGGCAGTAGCGCCGGGCCCGGTCGGGCGCGGGCTGAAGTCGCAGGGTGGCGCTGGTGATGATGCCGCACTGCCCGAGCCCGGCCCGTACCGCGTCGAACAGCCGCCAGTCCCGCTCCGCCGAACAAGTGGCCAGCCGGCCGGCGCCGGTGACGACCTCCAGCTCAGCCACCGTATCGACCTGCAGCCCGTGGCGGTGACTCGCGCCGCCGATCCCGCCAACGGCCAGCGTGCCGCCGACCGAGGTGTGCAAGTAGTCGGTGAGCACCGGCGGCGCGCACCCGCCGGCCAGCGCGGCCTCGAGCACTTCGCCCCACATCGCCCCGGCCTGCGCCGTGATCAAGCCGGCGCGCGGCGCACCCACCTGGCTCAGGCCGGCCATGTCGATCACGATGCCGCCGGTGGCCTGGGCCTGGCCGTAGGTGGAGTGCCCGGCGCCGCGGGCCGCGACGGGCAGCCCGGCCTCGGCCGCGAAGGTTACGATCGCCGCCACGTCGCCCCCCCCGCCCGGGCGCAGCACCGCCCGCGGGCGGTGCTGCACGACGTGCCCGAAGTCATCCGCGGCCCACCGCAGGCTGGCCTCGTTGTACTCCAGCGCCCCGCGCAACGGCGGCACCGGCACCGCACCCGGGCCCTCCCCCGGAACCCAACTGCGAGTGGCTTGGTCAAAGCCAAGGCGCGGCCGGCCCGAAGCATCCCCTTCCAGCATACTTGATGGTACGTCCACGACCCCCGATCAAGATCGCCCACGCGGCCCCGGATCCGTCTACCGCGCCGCCACTAATTGGCTACCCCGCGTGCCGCAGGCCGGCTAGCGTGGCTGGGGTCCGATCCAGTCGCACACACTTATCCGGATGCCATGCCCACGGCACTGATCATCGGCGCCGGCATCGCCGGACCGGCGGTCGCCATGGCGCTACAGAAGGCCGGCGTCGACTCGGTGGTCTACGAGGCGTACCCCACCGGGGCCGATGACGCCGGCGCGTTCCTCACTGTCGCCGCCAACGGCCTAGACGCGCTGCGCGCGATCGACGCTCATCAACTCATCACCGACAATGCGTTCCCGGCCACGAGCGTTGAACTGCTCAGCGCCAGCGGGAAGCGGCTCGGTGAGTTGCGCCTCGACGGCCACTCGGGCGGTCGGCTCGGCCCGCGTACGCTCAAGCGCGCCCGGCTGTACCGCCTGCTGCGCGACGAGGCGGTCGCCCGCGGCATCACTATCCAGTACGGCAAGCGGCTCGCCGACGCGACGACGTCCCCGGCGGGAAGCGTGGTCGCGTCCTTTACAGACGGCACCCGGACAACGGGCGACCTACTCATTGGCGCCGACGGCATACACTCAGTCACTCGTACGCTGATCGATCCCACCGCACCGCGGCCCCGCTACACCGGCCAGAACACCGTGTGCGGCTACACCCGCGCACCGGTCGACGCCGCTGCGGACAGCTACCGCATGATCTACGGCAAGCGGGCCTTCTTCGGCTACACCACCGCGCCCGACGGCGAGACCTGGTGGTTCGCCAACGTGCCGGGCACCGAGCTGCCCCGGCCCGCCGCCACCACCCCCGAGCAGTGGCGGCGCCGGCTGGTCGCGCTGTTCGCCCGGGACAACAGCCCGGCCGCGCAGATCGTCGCGGCCACCGACGACATCGTCGGCAGCAACGCCTACGACATCCCCTCGACGCCGCGCTGGTACGACCGGTCGATGGTCATCGTGGGCGACGCCGCGCACGCCACCGCGCCCAACGCGGCCCAGGGCGCTTCAATGGCGCTGGAAGACGCCGTCGTGCTGGCCTGCTGCCTGCGCGACCTCCCCAATACCCGCGATGCGTTTGCCGCCTACGACCAGCTCCGCCGCGAGCGGGTCGAGCGGGTGGTGGCGATCAGCGCTCGGATGGCCAGCACCAAGATGCCCGGCGCCGTCAAGCGCCTCCTGCGCAACGTGATCACACCCCGGAAGCTCACCAAGCGCCGCCCGAGCAGCTCCGACTGGCTGCACCAGCACCACATCGACTGGGACGCGCCCGTCCGGCTCGCGGACTCCTGACCGCCCCGCCGCAGACGACCGGCGGTTGCAGGCGGTTCACCGACCGCGGCCAGACTGCGCGGTATGGACTGTTGCCGCGTTTCCCGCCGGCGCGCGCTGGCATGGGGCGGCCTGGTCGCCGCCACCCCGTTAGCCGCCACCGCGGCAGGCGGGCAACCGGCAGCCGCGGCAGCTCCGGCGGGCACGCTACTGGTGCAGGATGTGGAGGTGGTGACCGTCACCGACACCTCGGTGGTGATCACCTGGTTTTCCGGGTCGGCCGCCGAGGTGGACCGGTACGGCCGACCGGCACCGATGCCCGCCGACACCGAGCTGCTGCTGGGCGATCCGGCCACGCCGGCCAGCCTGCGTACCGTCGGGCATGACAGCACGCCAACCGCGTACCACTACGCCGAGGTGACCGGCCTGGAGCCGGGCCGGACCTACGCGTACCAAGCCCGCTCCGCCGGCCAGACTGCGGTGCCGACCTCGCTGCAGTTTGCCGGCACCGCTGGCTCGCTGGACCCGCCCGGGCTGTTCACCACCCTGGCTCCCCCGCCCGGCCGGTACCTGTTCACCCTCGCGCTGGCTAACGACCTCCACCTGGGCGAGACCACCAGCGGCATCATCACTGGTGACTTCCCGCCGGCCTTCCAGCAGGACCCGGGCCTGCCGCCGTACCCGGAGGTCATGCTCGACGCCATGCTGGCCGACTTGCGCCGGCCGGACCGGCGCGCGAACACGCTGCTGGTGGCCGGCGATCTGACCGCCGAGGCGGCCCCGGTCGACGTGGCCCGGGTGCGGGAGCTGCTGGATGGCTGGGGCCGGCTGGGTACGGACTACCTGGTGGCCCGCGGCAACCACGACCGCCCGCACGTCGGTGAGGCGTACGCAGCGTGCTCGCCGGTGCCCGGCGCGGCCGACCACCACGACTGCTGGGGTGACGGGTTCGAGTTGCCCCGCCAGCGGCTGCATGTCGCCGAGGTCGCCGGGCTGCGGGTGATCGGTCTGGACACCACGACGCTGGACCAGGCCGGCGGCACGCTGGACAACGATCAGCTTGCAGAGCTGCGGCGAGTGCTGCGGCGCGACCGGGACCGGCCGACCCTGGTCTTCGGGCACCACCCGGTGACCTTCGAGTCGGCGGTGACCACCGCGGCCGGCCCCGCCTTCGACTTAGACCAGGCCAAGGCCCGCGAGCTGGAGGCGCTGTACGCCTCGGCACCGGGGCTGTTCTTCCACCACGCCGGGCATACCCACCGCAATAAGCGGACCTTCGCCCAGGGCAGCCGGCAGGTGGAGTTCCTGGAGGTCGCGGCGACCAAGGAGTACCCCGGCGGATACTCCTTGCTGCGGGTGCACAGCGGCGGCTACCTGGTCAGCTTCTACAAGACCCGCACCGACCTGGCCCGGCAGTGGAGCCAGCGCACCCGCGGCGAGTACTTCGGCTTGTACCCGGCCTACACCCTCGGCACCATCGCCGACCGCAACCACACCGTACGACGCGACCTGTCCGGCCTTCGCCCGCTGTAACCCACGCCGGCAGAGCCAAGAACGGGCCATCCTTCATCGCGTGTTGTTTGGTACGGGCGAACTCTTCCGGGTGAGCGAACGACCAGCACCTCAACCGTTATCACGACGCCTTTGAGGTAGCAGCCAAAAATGTAACGCATACTGCGCTCCTCAGATCCAGAGTTGAGGCCCGACGACCGCTACCACTCATACCACGTGTACTACTTGGCC
>OBLV0100000070.1_pt1 | contig 46708 bp, 47 predicted proteins | sample 1520071 | NCBI WGS metagenome assembly OBLV01 (sample SAMEA3888446, study PRJEB22518) | metagenome | reverse complement strand
ATCAGTTGGGGACCGCGCCGTGACGTCGACCGTCCGGTCGACATCGTGGTGGGGATTCAGTGGGGCGACGAGGGCAAGGGGCGCGTCGTCGACCTGCTGGCACGCGGCTATGCCGGGATCGCGCGGTTCGGCGGCGGCGACAACGCCGGACACTCGATCGAGGCCGGCGCGACGAAGCTGGCGCTCCACATCGTCCCGTCGGGGGTCCTCGTCGACGGGGTGCGGTTGCTGATCGGCGCCGGTACGGTCGTCTCGTTGCGCGGGCTGACCGACGAGCTCGACACGCTCGCGAAGCTCGGCGTCGACGTCGGCCGCATCGCGATCTCGTCGCGCGCGCACGTCGTTTTTCCGTACCATGCGACGCTCGACCGGCTGGCCGAGAAGGCGCGCGGGAGCGGCGCGATCGGCACGACGGGGCGCGGCATCGGTCCGGCCTACGTCGACCGCGTCGCGCGGCTGGGGATCACGTTCGGCGACCTGGCCAAGCGCGAGGCGCTGGCGACCAAGATCCGCCACGCGCTGCTGGCGCGTGCGCCGCTGTTCGCCGGCGCCGACGACCTTCCGCGCGAGGAGGACGTGATCGGCGCGACGCTGGCGTACGCCGGGCGCGTGTTGCCGCACGTCGTCGACGACGTCGCCTGGCGCAACGACGTCACGTCCGGCGGCGGCCGCCTGTTGGCCGAGGGTGCGCAGGGAACGATGCTCGACGTGACGTTCGGAAGCTATCCGTTCGTCACCAGCTCGGCGACCGTCGCCGGCGGCGCGTGCACGGGACTGGGCATCGGGCCGACCGCGGTCGGCGGCGTGCTCGGCGTCGCCAAGGCGTACTGCACGCGCGTCGGCGGCGGGCCGTTTCCGTCGGAGCTGCTCGACGCGACCGGTGAGCGGCTGCGCGAGCAGGGCCGTGAGTTCGGCGTGACCACCGGTCGCCCGCGCCGCTGCGGCTGGTACGACGCGGTCGCGGCGCGCTACGCCGCCGAGCTCAACGGCCTGAGCGCGCTGTTCGTGACCAAGCTCGACGTGCTGTCGGGCTTCGAACGCGTCGGGATCGTGACCGGTTACCGGCGCGCCGGCGCGCCGTGCGGGATCGATGCGCTGGGCGAGGACGGCCTCGAGGTCGAGGTCGAGGAGCACGACGGCTGGAGCGACGACCTGCGCGGCGTCCGCCGCATCGGCGACCTCCCGCCGAACGCGCGCACGTTCGTCGCGCGCATCGCTGAGCTGACCGGCGTCCCGGTCGCCGCGGTGTCCGTCGGCCCGGAGCGTTCCGCACTCGCGACCTGATCTCGGAGTCGCAGCGCGGTAAAGACCGCGTCACGTCGGGCCGATAGTATCGGAGTACCCGGGCATGGACGTCCGGTTTGAATCGCGCCACGGTCGGCATCCCACGAGGCGTTCTAGGACGCCCCGGCTAGGTGTCTTTTGGACCGCTTGACCTCGACCGCAGCGTCGTACCCCGCTCGAATTCGAGCGTGGTGGGATGCTCAGGCCGCTACGAATCGGGTGTTGTACGGCGCGCTGGCCGTGGTCGCGGTGCTGGCCTTGGGCTTCTTCGGTTTCTTCCGCCTGCGCGGGCCCGACTACGCGGTGCTGTTCTCGAACATGCAGCCCGACGACGCCAGCGCGGCGATCCAGAAGCTCGATGCCGAGAAGATCCCGCACCGGCTGGCCGACGGCGGCGCGACGATCCTCGTTCCGCACGAGGACGTCTACGAGCAGCGCGTGCAGCTCGCCGGCGAGGGTGTCGTGAAGGCCGGCGGCAGCACCGGGTTCGAGCTGTTCGACCGCACGAACCTCGGGATGACCGATTTCCAGGAGAAGATCGCCAAGACGCGCGCGACCGAGGGCGAGCTGCAGCGCACGATCTCCGGCCTGACGCCGGTGCAGTCGGCGCGCGTGCACATCGCGACGCCTGAAGCGTCGCTGTACTCGACGACACAGGAGCCGACGACCGCGTCGGTCGCGATCCAGACCAAGCCCGGGATGCAGCTCGGTTCGCAAGAGGTTCGCGGGATCACGCAGCTCGTGGCGGGCGCCGTCGAGGGGCTCAAGCCCGAGAACGTCACCATCGTCGACCAGAACGGCACGATCCTGCGGCCGTCGGCGCTCGCCGACGGTGCGCTCGGCGACGCGACGAGCGCGCTGCAGATAACCCAAGAGCAGCTGGTGGCCAAAGAGAAGTACGAGTCCGACCTGCAGCAGTCGCTGCAAGGACTGCTCGACATGACGATCGGCGCGCACCGGTCGGCCGTGCGCGTCGCGACCCAGATGGACTTCGACGCGAACTCGACCGAGACCGAGTCGTACTCGCCGCAAGGGACGGTGCGATCGCAGCAGAGCGAGCGCGAGTCGTACAACGGGACCGGCGGCACGCGCCCGGCGGCGATCGGCGTGCCCGGGACGACCACCAACGTCATCCCGACCTACCAAGGCACTCAAGGCCCGCAGCAAAACGGCCGCTACACCAAGTCGAAGACGACGACCAACTACGAGATCACCAAAGCGCTCGCCAAGCACGTCGACGCGCCGGGCAAGGTGACGCGCCTGTCGGTCGCGGTGCTCGTCAATGCGCCGCCGCCCGGTGCGACCGGCGCGACCGCGGGCGCGTACCTCGTGACGCCGGCCGAGATCGCCAAGATCCGCAACGCCGTGTCGGCCGCCGCTGGGATCGACACGGACCGCGGCGACCAGGTGTCGGTCGAAGCGATCCCGTTCGCGCTGACGCCCGAAGCGATCGCCGCGCGCAACGCACCGACGACCGTGCTCGGCGTGCCGGCGGTGCCGTTCTACGCGCTGCTCGTCGTGGTCGGGATCGCCGCCGCCGGCTTCGGCCTGGCCTTCGTCCGGCGCCGCACGTTCCGGCCGAGCGCCGAGCTCCCGACCTTCGACTCGTCGCTGGCCGAAGAGCTGCCCTCGTTCGAAGAGCACCCGATGCTCGACGGCACGCCGGCGATCGCCGCACCGATCCGCTCGGCCGCCGATCTGACCCGCGAGCAGATGATCGAGTACGTCACCACCGTCGCTCAAGAGAGCCCCGACAGTATCGCCAAGCTCGTCAAACTCTGGTTGGCCGAATAACATGATCACCGACAAGCCGATCCTCACCCTGGGCGACGACCTCGGCGCGTCGTCGTATCTCGACGCGTACGCGCCGGCGATTCCCGACATCACCGGCCCGGAGAAGGCCGCGATCCTGATGATCACCATCGGGCTCGACCTGTCGGCGACCGTGTTCAAGTTCTTGCGCCAGGACGAGGTCGAGCGGATCGTGCTCGAGATCGCCAAGATCTCGACCGTCCCGATCGACAAGCGCGACTCGGTGATCCAGGAAGCGTACCAGCGCGCGATCGCCCTCAAGTACATCAACGAGGGCGGGATCGAGTACGCCAAGGAGATCCTGGAGCGGTCGTTCGGCGCCGGTCAAGCCGACGACATGACGAACCGGCTGTTCGCCGCGCTCAAGCACGGCAACCCGCTCGAGCTGGTGAAGAAGACCGAGCCGGCGCAGCTGCTCGAGTTCATCAAGGAAGAGCACCCGCAGACGATCGCGCTGATCCTGGTCTACATGTCGCCCGACCAGGCCGGCGGCGTCCTCTCGCAGCTCGAGCCCGAGCTGCAGGGCGACGTCGCGATGCGGATCGCGATCCTGCAGAAGACCGCGCCGGAGATCCTCGAGCAGCTCGACGAGCTGCTGGGGCGGAGGTTGCTCGTGAGCGGTTCCGACTTCACCAAGGCCGGCGGCGTGCAGTCGCTCGCGTCGGTGATGGGCTTCGTCGACCGCGAGACCGAGCGCAACATCCTCGACGGGCTCGCCAAGCGCGATCCGGCGGTCGCCGAAGAGGTCAAGAACCTGCTGTTCGTCTTCGAGGACATCATCAGCCTCGACGACCGCGCGATCCAGCGCGTCCTCAAGGAAGTCGACGGCAAGGACCTGGCGCTGGCGCTCAAGACCGCCAACGACGAGCTGCTGGTCTGCATCTACAAGAACATGTCGACCCGCGCCGCCACGACGCTGCGCGAGGACATCGACGTCCTCGGGCCGGTTCGCGTGCGCGAGGTCGGCAAGGCCCAGCAGAACATCGTCGACGTCATCCGCACGCTCGAAGAGAACGGGCAGATCGTCATCGCTCGCGGCGGCAAGGAAGACCGCATCGTATAGCTACTATGGGTCGCGTCATCAAGGGTGCGCGCTTTCGGGATGAGCGCTATGCGCTCGAGGTCCCCGAGATCGTTGTTCCGCCGATCGAGCTGCCGAGCGCCGTCGACTTCGAGTCGCCGAGCGCTTTCGGCTTCGACGGCGAGGTCGCCGACGGTGTGCTGCTCGACGGACCGCTGCTCGATCCGCCGGCGCGACCGGCGGTCGACGTCGAGGCGATCCGGCTGCAGACGCAGACCGTGCTCGACGACGCGGCGCACAACGCCGAAGCGCTGCTGGCCGACGCGCACGACCGCGCCCGGTCGCTGATCGAGGACGCCGCGGCGCGGGCCGACGCGATCGCCCAGGAAGCGCGCAAGCGCGGCTACGACGACGGCAACCACGCCGGCCGCGAAGCGGCCGACGCCACGATGAACGACATGGTCGCGACCATGCGCGGCCTGCTGGAAATGGCGCGCGTCGAACGGCACAAGCTGATCGCCGCCGCCGAGCCCGAGCTGGTCCGGCTCGCGTTCGGGATCGCCGAGCGCGTCCTGCACCAGCAGGTCGCGCTCGACCGCGGCGTCGCGGTCGAAATGGCGAAGGTCGCGATCGCGCGGCTGGTCGAGCGCGACACGGTGACGGTCCGCGTCAACCCGGCGGACCTCGAGCGGATGCGCGACCACCGCAAGGAGCTCATCGCGATCGGCGACATCCGCAGCCTGCGGATCGTCGAGGACAAGCGCGTCGACCGCGGCGGCGTCGTGATCGACAGCAGCGGCGGGACGATCGACGCGCGCATTCGCACCCAGCTCGACGAGGCGCGCAAGGTGCTGCACATCGAGGACGACGTGGTGGTCGAGCCGGCGCCGGCCGATCCGAAGCAGGCCTTCAGCGCCGCGCGCGCGTCGTGAGTATCACCCTTGCGTCGTCTCGCTCGTTCGACGCGTCGCGCTCGCTCGACGACCTGCTCGACGCCGACCTGATCCGCACCAACGGCAAGGTCAGCCAGGTGATCGGAACGGTGATCGAGTCGAACGGGCCGCCGATGGCGATCGGCGAGACCGCCTCGATCGCGTACCGCCGCACGGCGCGCCCGGTGCTGGCCGAAGCGGTCGGGTTTCGCGACGCCAAGGTGCTGCTGATGCCGCTCGGCGAGCTGGGCGGGATCGCCGCGGGCTCCGACGTCGTCGCGCTCGGCAAGCCGTTGCAGATCGGACTCTCGAACGCGCTGCTCGGACGGGTGATCGACGGCTTGGGCCGTCCGCTCGACGGCCTGGGCCCGATCGTCGACGCGCGCCGCTCCGAGGTCGGCGGCACGCCGCCCAGCGCGATGCACCGCCGTCGCGTGACCGAGCCGCTGGGCGTCGGCGTGCGCGCGATCGACGGGCTGCTGACGGTCGGCAAGGGCCAGCGGGTCGGCATCTTCGCCGGCTCGGGCGTCGGCAAGTCGACCGTGCTGGGGATGATCGCGCGCAACACGGACGCCGACGTCAACGTCATCGCGCTGGTCGGCGAGCGCGGCAAGGAAGTCCGCGACTTCCTCGAGCGCGACCTCGGCGAGGCCGGACTCAAACGCTCGGTCGTGATCGTCGCGACCTCCGACCAGCCGGCGCTGGTGCGGATCAAGGCCGCCTTCGTCGCGACCCGCATCGCCGAGTACTTCCGCGACAGCGGGCTCGACGTGCTGCTGATGATGGACAGCGTCACCCGTTTCGCGATGGCGCAGCGCGAGGTCGGCCTCGCGATCGGCGAGCCCACCACGACCCGCGGCTACACCCCGTCGGTGTTCGCGCTGTTGCCCAAGCTGCTCGAGCGCACCGGCACGTCGGAGCACGGCACGATCACCGCGCTCTACACGGTGCTGGTCGACGGCGACGATCTCAATGAGCCGGTCGCCGACGCGGTGCGCTCGATCCTCGACGGCCACGTCGTGCTGTCGCGCAAGCTCGCCGCCGCGAACCACTATCCGGCCATCGACGTACTGGGCTCGGTCAGCCGGGTAATGCCCGACGTCGTGCCGCCGGCGCACCTCGTCGCCGCGTCGCGGATTCGCGACATCCTGGCGACCTATCGCGAGGCCGAGGATCTGGTGAACATCGGCGCCTACGTAGCCGGCTCGAACCAGCGGGTCGATCACGCGCTGGCGCGGATCGACGCCGTCCGCGCCTTCCTGCGCCAGGGTATCTACGACCGCTCCGGCTACGACGACGCGCAGCGCGCGGCGCTGGCGCTCGGATGACGTTCCGCTTTCGGCTCGAGCCGGTGCTCGGCCACCGCGCGCGAATCGAGGGCGAGCGCGCGGCGGAGCACGCGCGGATGCAGGCGGATCAGCTGGCGGCGCAGCGGGTCGTCGACGGCCTCGGCGCCGAGCGCGACGGGCTGCGCGAGCAGCTGGTGCGCGAGCACGCCGCGTTCGACGCCGACACGCTGCGCGCAACCTACGCGCACCTCGACTACCTCGACCGCGCGCTGGTTGCTGCGCTGCAGCGGCTCGACGCGTGCATCGCCGAGACCGAGCGCGCGCGCCTGCGGCTGGTCGAGGCCGCGCGCGACCGCAAGGTGCTCGAGACGCTCAAGGAGCGCCGCCGCGAGACGTTCGTGCGCGAGGCCGCGCTGGCCGACCAGCGCGAGCTCGACGACCAGAACGCGCGGCTGTTCGACCGCGCCCACGCCTACGAAGGGTTTTCGCCGTGATCGTGACCCGTCAACGCAAGCGCCGGCCCAACCTCGCCCGCGTCCTCATCCCGCTCGCCGCGATCGCCGTCGTCGGTTTCGTGTTCGGCTTCGCGCCGTCGCGCCACGCGATCGCGACCGGTCCGCTCGGACCCGTCTGGAACGCCGGCGCGCACGCGTTCGCGTTCGTCGCGCGCCCGCTGAGCTTCGTCGCTCAACAGCAGTCGATCGCCGAGCGCAACCACCGCATTCGCGACCTGAGCGCGCAGCTCGAGCGGCAGCGCGAAGAGGCGCAGGACGCCGAAGCGCGGGCCGACGGCTTGCAGCGGCAGCTCGGCGCCGCGCTGGCGGAGTCGAAGGTCGCGCCTCAGGCCGACCCGCATCCGCGCCGGCTGACCCGTCCGCGCGCATTCGGCGCGAGCTCGCCGGCCGACGAGCGGCGATTGGCCGCGACCTGGGCCGCGATGCAGCCCGAGAACGCCGCCGCGGTCGCGATGCGGCTGCCCGACGATCTCGTCATGCGGGTGCTGGCCCAGATGGATCCCGACAGCGCCGGCGCGATCATGGACGCGCTGCCGACCAAGGTCGCGGTTCGGCTGAGCCGCGCCGTCGCTCAGGTTGCGCCCGGCGCCGACCGATAGACCAAGCAAGAGAGGAGGTGAGCCCCTGAACGCCATCGCCACGACCGGCATTCGCGCGTCCAACGTCGCCCATACGGGCGCGCCCGCCGGCGGGCTCACCGCGCTCGACGGTGCGTTGTTCAAATCGCAACTCGGCGACACGCTTGCCGCGCGCTCGACGATGCCTGCCGCCACGACGACGACACCGACAACGACGACGTCGGCAACCTCCCCTGCGGTCGTCGCGCTGACGCGCGCGGTCAAGGCCAAGCTCGATGAGGGGACGCCGCTCGGCGACGTCGCCGACACGCTGGCCGCGTCGCTCGCGAGCGCCGTTGCCGCGCAGCTCGGCGTCACGTCGCAGACCGCGCTCCAGCACCTCACCGCCGTGTTCCGCCAGGCGCTGCAACCGAACGACACCGGGCCTCCGGTGAACAGCGCAGAGAGGGCGTCGGCCCTCGTCACGCGGTTCCGGCAGATCGCCGAGCTCGCGACGAGGGTGACGAACGGAGACCAGGGGCAACCGATCAGAACGATCGCAGGAAGCAGCTCGGACGCCAAAACGGCGAAAGCGAATCCGGCCCCCGACACCGACGACATCCTCAGCGCGGCCGCGAACGCCATCGCGTCCACCAATGCCGCGGCCGCCGATGCTGTTACGACGGCGAACGCCGCCGCCGGTGACGGCCGAACGGTCGCGCTCGCACCGCTCGCCGCAGTCGCGAGCAACGGTGACACGCCGCTCGGCCGCGCGCTCGCGCGCGCGCTGCTCGCCGATCCCGGCGCCGCTCCGCCCGTCGCGACGCCGATCCTCGGGCCGTTGCACCGCGTCGCCGCGCCGCCGGTCGCCGAACCGATCGCTTCACCGCCGGTCTCGGCTCCGCCGCTCGCCGGCACGTCGTCGGGCGATGGGGCGATCGCAGCATTCGTCGGCGCCTTCGCGAGCGCGCTCGCGCGCGCCGACGCGAACGGCGATGCGCGCCACGCGCCCGAAACGACGGCGACCGCCGCGACGCCGCTCCCGCCTGCCGCCGGCGCCGCCAACCCGGCGAACGCCGGCACCACCGTCACCAGCCCGCTCGCGTCGCTCGCGGCTCCGGCCGCGCACGACGCCGCGCCGATCGTTCCGCCCGCGCCCGCACCGCCGTTGCCGCAACCGCAGCACGCCGACGCGAACGCGATCATCGATCAGGTGCTGCGCGGGATGACGATCCGCACCGGCGACGGCACGTCGCAAGTGCGGTTGCGACTCGTCCCCGAGCAGCTCGGCGACGTCAGCGTGAAGCTGATCGTCTCCGGCGGATCGGTCGACGCGTCGATCACCGCGCACTCCGCCGACGCACAGAACGCGCTGGCCGGTGCGCAAACCCAGCTCGCCAAGTCGCTGGCCGAGGCCGGGCTGAAGCTCCAGAGCTTCAGCGTCGGGCTCGCCGGCGGCTCGAGCGACACCCGCGACCGGTCGCGGTCCGACGACCAGCCTGCCAAACCCGCGACGCGGCGCATCGGCGCCGTCGAGGCGGCCGAAGCGGAGGTGCCGGCGGATCCGTCGCTGCTCGCGATCCCGAGCTTCGGGCCGCCGATCTACGCGGCAGACCCGGCGCTCGGCGCCCTCAACTACCTCGTCTAGTCAAAGGACTCTCGTATGTCCACCGCCACCGGAGCGACGGGCGGCCTTCCGATCGACGCTCTGATCAACCAGAACACCGCGGCGAACTCGCAGACGTCGTCGCTCAACTCGCAGCTCGGTGAGACGGCGTTCCTTCAACTGCTGACGACGCAGCTGCAGAACCAAGACCCGCTCAACCCGATGGACGACACGCAGTCGGTCGCGGAGCTGGCGCAGTTCTCAGCCCTGCAGGCGACCTCGTCGCTGAGCGACTCGTTCAGCTCGTTCGAATCGAACTTCTCCGTGATGCAGTCGGCCGGGCTTCTCGGCAAGACGGTCTCGGCGCAGACGACCGACGCGAGCGGCAACGTCAGCACCGTCACCGGGACCGTCAAGACGATCTCGGTGATCAACGGCGTGCCGGAGTTCACGCTAGCCGATTCGAGCGGCAACCTGGTGACCGACTCGAACGGTCAGCCGCTCGAGCTGCCGACGTCGTCGATCCTGTCGATCGGTAACTGAGATGGCCGACCCGAAGGTCAGCAGCGTCCAGATCCCGCCGGCGATCGCGCCAGCCGTTCGCCCGCAGGGAATACCGGTTCAGATCCCGCCCACCGGGACGGGATCGTTCCGCGACGTTCTGCGGACCGCGCAAACGCCTGCACCGAGTGCAGGACCGCCGCTCAAGTTCTCGGCGCACGCGCAGCAGCGGCTGCAGTCGCGCAGCATCAGCCTGTCGCAGGACGACCTCGCCAAGATGAACGCGATGGCCGACAAAGCGGCGGCGAAGGGCGCCAAGCAGTCGCTCTTCATGGTGCACGACACCGCGATGATCGTGTCGATCGCCAATCGCACCGTCATCACCGCTGTCGACCCGCAGAGCATGAAGGACAACGTCTTCACCAACATCGACTCGGCCGCGGTCATCGACTGACGGCGCGTTTTCCCACTGACTCCGAGAGCGGACCATCCGTGGAGCTCTCGTGCCGGGCCGATCGAACGACGCCCGGCGACACGACACGAAAGGTCATTTCATGGGTTTGGACTCGATGTTCATCGGCGTCACCGGTCTGGAAGCGTACCAGAACCAGATCGACGTCATCTCGAACAACATCGCCAACGTCGGGACGACCGGCTTCAAGGGCCAGGACGTCAACTTCGAAGACATGCTCTACCAGGCGCAGAGCTACGCGACCGCGCCGACGCAGACGACCGGCGGCATCAACGGTCAGGACGTGGGCCTGGGCGTGAAGATCGGTTCGATCGACACCGACTTCTCGCAGGGCGGCCTGCAGACGACCGGCGTCAACACGAACCTCGCCCTCAACGGCGACGGCTTCTTCATCCTGCAGCAGCCCAACGGCAACGGCTCGCCGGTCTACACGCGCAACGGCGACTTCTCGCTCAACGCCAACGGCCTGCTGTACGACGGCTCGTCCGGGATGGCAGTGCTGGGCTACATGGCCGGCAAGAACGGTGTCATCAACCAGACCGGGACGCCGGGCGACATCACGATCCCGCTCGGCCTGCAGTCGCAGGCGGTGGGGACGGGCCTCAACGCGGCCGAGAAGTTCGGCCCCAGCGGCGACTCGGTGTTCGACGTCGCGATGGGTGGTAATCTCGACCAGTCGCAGTGGACGAAAGAGGAACAAGGCGTCGTCGCCGGCACGCCGGGGACCGGTCAGCCGTACACGATCTCGACCACGATCTACGACTCGCTCGGCAACGCGCACCTCGCGCAGATCACCTACACGCCCGACGCGGCCGGTGCGACGGCGGCCAACAACGGTCTCCCGACGTCGGTTGCGAACGCGAACGGCGTCGCCGAGACGCCGGCGACGCGCTGGTCGGTGTCGGTGAGCTTCGCCGACGGCACGCAGTTCACCGGGATCAATCCGGCGACCGGCGCACCGAACGCGGCGGCCGCTTCGACCGGCGTCGTCGGCTTCGCGTACTTCGACCAGAACGGCCAGTTCATCAACACCTCGAGCCAGCTCAGCCCGGGTGCGGCGCTGGCCGGCGCGAACGTGCACGCCGCCGGTCAGGCGGCGTCATTGGCCGCCGGTGACCAGCTCAACGTCACGTCGTGGGGCACCGGCGGCGCCGATGCCGCGACCGCGCCGACCGCCGGCGGACCGGCGCCGGCGACCGGACCGATCGGGCTCGACTTCCACGGCATGACCGCGCTGGCCGGAACCGACACCGCCAACGTCACCGGGCAGAACGGCTACGCCGCCGGAACGCTGTCGAACATCACGGTCGGCGCCGACGGCACGATCACCGGCGCGTTCTCGAACGGTCAGACTTCCACGCTCGGCCAAGTCGCGGTCGCGACGTTCCAGAACGAGCAGGGTCTGCAGCGGGTCGGCAACTCCGACTTCACCCAGACCGCCAACTCCGGCCTCGCCGAGGTCGGGATCGCAGGCAGCGGGCGCTACGGTGCGATCGTCTCGGGTTCGCTCGAGCAGTCGAACGTCTCGATCGCCGACGAGTTCACCAAGATGATCGCCGCCCAGAACGCCTATCAGGCGAACTCGAAGAGCATCACCACCGCCAGCGAAGACCTGCAGACGATCATCGGCCTGATCCGTTAGGCCGCGCTCGCGCGCACAGGCGGGGCCCCGGGCGGAGGGCCTCGCCTTTCCTTTACTCCGGCGCCGGCTCGGGGGCGTAGATCCGGCGCTTGAACTCGATGATCTTTTCGCGGATCTGGTCCATCGAGTCGCGGACGATGAGTTTGTTGCCCGAGGTGAGCGTGACGACCGTGTCCGGGGTCTCCTCGAGCGACTCGATCAGGTCCGGGTTGACCATCACGGCCTCGTTGTTCAGCCGCCGTAGAGCAATCATCGCCTCTTATCATGCCAGACCGGGGGTGCCGCGGTCCAATCCTGGGACCGAAACGGCTCTCAACTAGCGGGGCGGGGACGCCGATAGTCCTGGAGAGCACCCTCGACGCCCGACCCTTCGGAAAGGCCGTACCTTGGATTTCGCCACGATCCTGGGCTTGGCGATCGCTATCGCTGCCCTCGCGCTTTCCGCGTGGATCGGCAACGTCGACGTTCGCATCATCTTCGCCCGCTACGAAGCGTTCATGCTGGTGTTCTTCGGAACGATCGGCGCGACGATGGTGTCGTTCTCGCTGCGCAACTTCTGGAGCGGGATCACGCTGGGATTGCGGACGGCGTTCGTCGAGCCGGTCTACCACGAGCGCGAAGTGATCGCGACGCTGGTCTCGTTCGCCGAGAAGGCGCGGCGCGAGGGTCTGCTGGCGCTCGAGAACGAGGCGGCGGCGCTCGAGGACGAGTTCATGCGCAAGGGGATCCAGCTCGTCATCGACGGGCGGGACACCGACATCATCCGCAAGATCCTCGAGACCGAGATGGCCTTCGTGCAAGAGCGCAACGCGAAGGCCGAGGGCGTGTTCATGGCGATGGGGGGCTTCTCGCCGACGCTCGGGATCATCGGCACGGTGCTGGGTCTGATCGCGATGCTCAAGGAGCTGGGCTCGCTGTCGGGCTCGACCAACATCGCGGGGCAGCTCGGCGTCGCGACCGCCCAGGCGTTCGTTGCGACGTTCTTCGGCATCGCGCTGGCGAACTTGGTCTGGATTCCGCTGGCCTCGAAGATCAAGGAGCGCGCCGGCGAGCAACTGCTGCTGCGCGAGATCATGGTCGAGGGGATCCTGTCGATCCAGGCCGGCGACAACCCGCGGCTGCTGGAGGAGAAGCTGCACGCGTTCCTCGATCCGGCCGAGCGCGAGACGGACGTCGAAGCCGGCGGTGTCGTCGGCGAACCGGAGCTGGCCGGAGCCTGATGGAGTCGACCACGTCGCGCGGGCGGCTCAAGCGCGGCACGGCCAACCACGGTCCGTCGGAGAGCGCCGGCATGATGCGCTGGCTGCTGACCTATGCCGACATGATCACGCTGCTGCTGGCGATGTTCATCATCCTGTTCGCGATCTCGAACGTGTCGCGGGTCAAGTTCCAGCGGTTGGCGACAGCGATCTCAGGCGGCTTCAACAACACCGACTCGACCAACGCGCCGCCCAACGGCGGCGTGACCGGCAACGAGCACGGCCGCACGGGCCAGGCCGACATGGGTTCGGTGAAGTCCCAGATCGACCGCTACATCGCGCGCCACAACCTGCAGAGCAAGGTGCAGACGCACGTCGAGCACCAGGGCCTCGTGATCACGCTGCTCAGCGACAAGGCCTACTACGACTCGGGCTCGGCCGACCTGCGGCCCGAAACCAAAGCGATCCTCGACGTCGTCGGCGGCCAGTTGCGCGGCGTGCGCAACGAAGTCCGCGTCGAAGGCAACACCGACAGCGTCCCGATCGCGACCGCGCGGTACCCGACCAACTGGGAGCTGTCGGCGGCGCGCGCGACCGGCGTGACGCGCTATCTGGTCGAGCGCGACGGCATCCTGCCGACGCGCATCTCGTTCGCCGGCTACGGACAGTTCCGGCCCAAGCTCCCCAACGACTCGGTGGCGCACCGCCAGCAGAACCGGCGCGTCGACATCGTCATCCTCAACGCCAAACCGGCGCCCGGCGCGGAGAACGGCAACTCATGAGCATGCTCTCCCAAGAGGAGATCGACGCCCTCGTCAACCAGCTGGCGGTGCCCGAGCTCGGGACGCTCGCCGACGAGCGGAAGGTCAAACCGTTCGACTTCCGCTTCAACAAGCGGCTCGACAAGTTCTCGAGCAACCAGCTGCAGACGCTGCGCACGCTGCACGACAACTTCACCCGGCTGCTCAACAACTCGCTGTCGGTGTACCTGCGGACGCGCGTCGAGGCGGCGATCGTCGCGATCGACCAGGTCAGCTACGGCGACTTCATCGCCTCGATCGGCTCGCCGTCGATCCTGTCGATCTTCTCGATGGACCCGCTGCCGGGCTCGGGGATCGTCCAGGTCGACTTGAACCTGGTCTTCTCGATCATCGACCGGCTGCTCGGCGGCCCCGGCTGGCACGCCCAGAAGCTGCGCGACCTCACCGACATCGAGCGCACCCTGATGCAGCGCTTCATGGCCCGCATGCTCAACAGCTACCGCGAGTCGTGGAACTACCTGCTGACGCTCTCGCTCAAGATCGAGGCGCTCGACTCGAACCCGCAATTCATCCCGCGCATCATCCCGCTCGATCAGATCGTCGCGCTGGTGACCTGCGAGCTCAAGGTCGGCGAGATGAGCGGCCTGATGAACTTCTGCCTGCCCTATCAAGTGCTCCAGCAGCTGGGCTCGCAGCTCTCCGACTTCACCTGGTCGCCGAGCGTCATCGCCGGCCGCGGCGCGAGCGACGCCGACGTCTCCCAGCTGACGCGCAACGTCGAGCGCGCGCCGGTCGACGTGACGGTCGAGCTCGGCAAGACCATCGTCTCGCTGCGCGACCTCATCGCACTGCAGCCCGGCGACTTGGTGCTGTTCGACAAGCCGGTCGCCGAGCCGCTCGCCGTGTGCGTGAACGAGCGCGAAAAATTCAAGGTCTTCCCCGGCGTCAACCGCGACCGCCTGGCGGTTCGGGTGAGCCACGTCGTCGAGAGCGAGGAATAACCGTGTCCAAAGCGCTGCGCCCGATCGCCGACGCGATGTTCGCTTCCGCCGCGGGCGTGCTCGGCACGCTGGCCGGCCGCAAGGTCAAGGCCGGGCGGTCGACGCCGCTCGCGACCGAGGCGTCGATCCGGGTCGAACCCGACGTCGTCGCGACGCTCACGCGGATCCCGTCGGCCGACGTGACGTTCGTCAGCCGCTACCGCAAACCGGATCTGGCGCGGATCGTCGAGCTGATGCTCGGCACACCGAGCGGCGGCGGCGAGCTCGACGCGATGCAGCTCTCGATCGTCGCCGAGACGGTCGCGCAGATCTCGAGCGCGATGGGCGAGGCGGTCGCGTCAGGCGCGAACCACGACACCGACGGGATCAGCTCGGTCGTCGCGACCGACTCCGGCGCATTTCCGGCGCCGCCCTTCGCCACGTTCACCTGCGAGCTCAACTTGGGCAGCGGCTTCACCACCACGCTGACGATCGACTTCGATGCGCTCGCGCAGCACCGGCTCGCCCCGGCGCCTGCCCCCGCACCGGAGCCGCCGGCGAAGCCCGCGCCCGCGCCGGCGCCGGCGCGCACGCGAATCGTCGAAGAGAGCCGGCCGGTGACCTTCTCGCCGATGCAGCCGACCGCGGTGCGGCCGGCGGCGCTCGGTCACGCCAACCTCGACCTGGTGCACGACGTGCCGCTCGAGATCTCGGCGGTGCTCGGCCAAACAGAGCTGCCGCTGCGCGAGGTCGTCTCGATGCAGGCCGGCAGCGTGTTCGAGCTCGACAAGCTCTCGACCGAGCCGATCGACCTGTACGTCAACAAGATCCTGATCGCGCGCGGCGAGGTGGTCGTCGTCGACGACAAGTTCGCGGTCAAGATCAGCGAGCTCAACCCGGTCGTCGACAGGATCTGACGCTGACCGCCGAGCTCGTCTTCCGCACCGCCTGGGCGTTCGCGGTCGTCGCCCTGCTGCTGGTCGGGCTGACGTACGCCGTCCGGATGCTCAACCGCAGCCGCATCGTCGCGGCGAGCGGAAAGCGGCTGCTGACCGTCGTCGAGTCGACCGCGCTGGCGCAGAACGTGACCGTTCACGTCGTGAAGGTCGGCGACCGATACTACCTGTTGGGCGGAGGATCCGCCGGGGTCACCCACGTCGCCGACGTTCCTGCGGACGTCGTCGAACCTTACATCGAGACGCAACGGAAGGCGTTCGGGGAGCAGCGCGACGCGATGCTCCGCTTGCTGCAAAGATTCCGCACATAACGTGAACCGCCGTCTCCTCACCGTCCTCGCCGCGTCGGCCGCCGTCATCGCCGTCGCGCTCTTCGCCGTGCCCGCGCTCGCCCAGACCAGCGCCGCGCCGGCGGGCGGCGCGATCCCGATCCCGCGCGTCAACATCGGCGTCAGCCCGGCGACCAAGCCGTCCGACGTCGCGCTGTCGCTGCAGATCCTGCTGCTGCTCACCGTCGTGACGCTCGCGCCGACGCTGCTCGTGCTGCTGACCTCGTTCACCCGGATCGTGATCGTGCTGTCGTTCGTCCGCACGGCGCTGGCGACCCAGCAGGTCCCGCCGACCCAGGTGCTGGTCGGGCTCGCGCTGCTGCTGACGTTCTTCGTGATGCACCCGGTGATCGAGGACATCAACAAGACGGCGCTGCAGCCGTACCTGGCCAACAAGATCTCGCAGCCGGTCGCGCTCGAACGGGCCGCCAAGCCGCTGCGGACGTTCATGTTCAAGCAGACGCGTGAGAAGGACATCGCGCTGTTCTACTCGTTCACCAAGGAACCGCGGCCGGCCGCCCAGGCCGACGTGCCGACCTACGTGCTGGTCCCGGCGTTCGTGATCAGCGAGCTCAAGACGGCGTTCCAGATCGGCTTCGCGATCTACATCCCGTTCATCATCATCGACATGGTGGTCGCATCGGTGCTGCTGTCGATGGGGATGATGATGATCCCGCCGGTCATCATCTCGCTGCCGTTCAAGATCTTGATCTTCCTGTTGGTCGACGGCTGGAACCTGACCGTCGCCGCGCTGTTCGCGAGCTACCAGCGATGACGTACGCAACCGCACTGTCGCTGGGCCGCGAAGCGATCGTCGTCGCGCTGCTGGTCTGCGCGCCGGCCCTGCTGCTCGGCCTGGTGACCGGGCTCGTCGTCTCGATCTTCCAGGCGGTCACCCAGATCCAGGAGCCGACGCTGGCGTTCATCCCGAAGATCGTGGTCGTCGCGGTCGCGATCCTGCTGTTCGGGCCGTTCATGCTCGCGCTGCTAACGGACTTCACGACCCGCGTCTTCACCGAGATACCGACCTTCGTCCGGTGAACCTCCACAGCTTCGACGTCTTCGGGTTGTCGACCGGGCAGTTCGAGGCGTTGCTGCTGGTGCTGGTGCGTGTCTCGGCGATGCTCGCGCTGGTGCCGGTGTTCTCGCAGACCCAGCTGCCGCGGTTGACGCGGTTCGGGATCGGCGCGATCCTGGCGCTGGTGACGGCCCACACGCTGCCGCCGATGACGCCGCTGGCAGGGCTGGGCGACTTGGTCGTCGCGATCCTGGCGCAGTTCTTCGTCGGGCTGGTGTTCGGGTTCGTCGCCTTTCTGCTGTTCACCGGGATCCAGTTCGCCGGTGAGGTGATCGACATCCAGATCGGTTTCGCAGTGGTCAACATCGTCAACCCGCTGACGTCGCAGAGCGTCACCGTGATCGGCGAGTTCCAGCTCGCGCTCGCGACGCTGCTCTACCTGGCCGCCGATGCCCACCACGTCCTGATCCAGGGGATCGTCGGCTCGTTCACGCTCGTTCCGCTGCCGTACGTGGGTGCGCCCGAGCTGGTCGCCGGCGACGTCGTGCGGTTCTTCTCGCAGGCGCTGTTCATCGTGTTCCAAATCGCGGCGCCGGTCGCCGTCGCGTTGTTCCTCGTCAACGTAATGCTCGGGCTGATGGCCCGGGTCGCGCCGCAGATGAACGTGTTCATCGTCGGCTTCCCGATCCAGATCGGCGTCGGGCTGATCATGCTCATCGTCTCGCTGCCGCTGGTCGGGTCGGTCTTTCCGTCACTCGTCGACACGTCGGCGCATCAGCTCGACACCGTGCTGCGCGCGATGGGACCGCAAGCCACACCGCTGCCGAGCCCAACGCCGTAATCGATGGCGCGCCCCGACGCTACCGAGAAGGCCACACCGAAACGCAAACGCGAGGCGCGCGGGCGCGGTCAAGTCGCGCGTTCGCAGGACATCGGCAGCTCGGCGATCTTCCTGGCGATCATCATCGCGCTCCACGCCGGGTTCCTGGCCGCGGTCGACGCGGGCGCCCAGGCGTTCACCGTCGCGCTCACCCACGCCGGATCGCACGAGGACGTCACTCTGCGCTCGGTCGGCGGGATGTTCGCGCGCGCGATGCTGCCGTACGCGCCGCTGCTCGGCCTGGCGTTCGGGTCGGCGGTCGTCCTCGCCGTGACCGTCAACGTGCTGCAGTTCGGGTTCTTGTTCTCACCCAAGCTGCTGGCGCCGAACTTCGCCAAGCTCAACCCGCTGGCCGGCGCGCAGCGCATCTTTTTCTCGGCGCAGACGCTGGTGCAGCTCGCCAAGCAGCTGCTCAAGCTCGCGATCGTGATCTTGATCTGCTGGTTCGGGGTCAAGGACAACCTGACCATGCTCTACGCGCTGGCCCACGCCGCGCCGCGCGACGTGATCACGGCCGTCGAAGGCATCGTGTTCTGGATCGGACTGAAGGTCGGGATTCTGCTGCTGGTACTCGGGATCGCGGACTACGTCTGGGAGCGCCGCCGGCTCGAACAGTCGCTGAAAATGACCAAGACCGAGGTGCGCGACGAGCATCGCCAGTCCGAGGGCAATCCGGAAGCGAAGAACGCGCTGCGCCAGCGCCAGCGCGCGATGGCGCGCAAGCGGATGATGGCGGCGGTCCCCAAGGCGACGGTCGTCGTCACCAACCCGACCCACTACGCGGTCGCGCTGCTGTGGGACGAACTGAAGATGAACGCGCCGGTCCTCGTCGCCAAGGGCGCCGATCTGATCGCGCTGCACATTCGCACGCTCGCCAAGGAGCACGACGTCCCGGTCCTCGAGAATCCGTCGCTCGCGCGCACGCTCTACGCGAAGGTCGAGCTGGACTCGCCGGTCCCGCCCGACCTCTACGCCGCCGTCGCGCAGGTCATCGCTTTCGTCTACAAGCTCCAGCGCAAGACGATCGCGTGAACGCCCTCCCCCGTCGTGCTGGACGCGGCATGTCAACGAGCGCGCAGCAGCTCGATCTCCGCCTGCATGGCACGCAGCTGGGAGCGCAGCTGCGCGTTCTCGGCATGCAAGGCGCGGTTGTCGGCGTGCAGCGCTTTGATCGCGGCCAGCGCGACACCGTCCTCGTCGATGCTCGTGATGTGGCGATCGTCGGGGCCGACCTTGAAGGCCGCGTAGAAATCTTGCGCCATCGGGCCGACGTGCCGTACGCCGTGCTCGGTCCGATAGCTCCAGCGCGAGATCGGCACCGTGTCGAGCTTGTCGAGCACCGCGGCGCCGTCCAGCGCGACGATGCCGGTCTTCGCGTTGCGATCGCTCAGCGACGCCCACGTGCCCGAGCCGGCTGCCAACGATGCCCCGACCGTGGCGGCGGCGTTGGTATAGAAGACCACGCCGCCCGACGCTCGCGCCAGGAACTCGTATGCCTTGGTGGCGTTGAGCAGCGTACTGCCGTTCGATCCGTCACTCCAGACGAAGTCGCCGGTGTACGGCGCGCCTGCGCGTGCGCCCGCCGCGAAGGTGTACGTGCCGGCCGCGCTGTTCTCGTAGCCGCCCGGGATGGTCGAGAACGTGCCGGACGCCGTCTGGTTGAAACCGCCGTCGACGACCGACCCTTCGCCTGACGCGTTGTTGTAGCCGCCCGCGGCGATGTATCCGCCCTCGCCGGAAACGGTGTTGTTCAAGCCGGCGTCGATGGCGCCGTACTCGGCGGTCACCTTGTTGTTGTAGCCGCCGTTGATCACGGCGTACTGCGCGGTCGTAGCGATCGTGGACTGCCAGCCGCCCAGGATCGACGAGTACGATCCGTTGAGCTGGTTCTCGTACCCGCCGCCGATGAGCGCGCGGACCGCGACGTTCGAAATCGCGTTGTCGAAGCCGCCCGCGATCACGTCGTCGAGGCCGCCGTCCGTGATCGAATTATCCTCGCCTCCGCCGATGAAGTCGTGAACGCCGCTGCTCCCGGCCGAGATGACGTTGTCGAAGCCGCCGGCGATCGTGGCCGAACCGCTGCAGCTCTCATTACCGCCGCCCGAGCCGACGAACGCCGCGGTGCCGGCAGCGACGTTACCGTCCGTGCCGCCGATGAACGCGAACGGCCCCGGCGAGGCACCGTCGCAGTTCGGTGCCACGTCTCGGACGACGCCGCCCGGGTGCACGGCGCGCTGCGCTCCGGCGGCCGTCACGCCGCCGCCGCTGCCGGTCGACGGCGCTACGGCTCGGCTTGCGCCGTCGCCGGCGCACGCGGGCAGACACATCGCGACGAGCGTCGCGATCAGGACCAACGGACGAAGAGGAGACAAACGACGTACCTCCGTGATCGCCCCGTGCGGATGCGTCCGTCAGGCCTTGGACAACGACGCGAAGGCGATGGTGAGCGTGACCGTTTGGACGCTGTGCCCGCCGGCACTCGCGTTCCCGACGTCGAGCTTTTCGGGCACCGCGTGCGAGATCGTCCAGCTCGCGATCATCTGACCGTCGGCCGACTCCTGGCTGATCGCGCACTCGAGCGCGGTCCGGCGGCTCGACCACTCCTTGAGCTGCGTCATCAGCGCGGTCGAGGCCGGCGCGGTCAGCACGATCGATCCCGGCTTTTTACCGGAGCTCGCCGCCTTGCGGATCCCTTTCGCTTCGCGAAACGCCGCGGTCAGGCTACTGCCGGCGCAGGTTAGCACGTAGAGCGACTGCGTCACGATCTTCGGCGGAGCAGCGGCGCCCGCGACCGGCGCGAGCCCGAAGACGCCGACGGCCAGTCCCAGCACCGCGGACAGCGTCCGTGTTGCGCCGAGCTTGGCGGAGATGGAGCGCGTCATACGGTCTTCAGGTGCCCTCGCAGGTCAGCGTGATCGAACCGAGCGTCCCGCTCGGGTAGTTTGCGCCGGAGTACGTCAGTCCGGATGCGTAGGTGGCGTTCGGGTGCGAGTTCGCGGCCGCGGTGAAGGTGATGTTCGCGCCGACGCTCGTGCAGGTCACGTCGAACGTTTGCGCTCCGGTCGCGGACGGCCCTGCGGTTTGGGAGATCGGCGTCATCGTCACGTCCCCCGGCGGAGAGGCGGTGATCGTCACCGGTCCGTTGTCGTAGTTCCCCGGCTGGATGATCTGGTAGCCGGCCGCATCTTTGACGATGTACGAGATCTCGGTCGACTCACCGGCCGGCAAGACGTCGGGTCCGAAGAAGTCGGTCTCCGCGGCGGCACCGAGCAGCGTCAGCGTCTTGCCGGGATTGTCGCCCGCCGCCAAGTCGACCGTGAGCTCGCCTTCGGAGAGAATGGTCCCGCTGAACGTCGGCGGTGCCGTGTCGAGCGGGACGCGTTCGACCGAATCGGACGCGTCGACGATCGGGTAGGTCACGATGTCGAACGAGTGCGTTCCGACCGACGCGGTCACCACGAAGCCGCACGTGAGGGTCGTCGTCCCCGAGCACGTCCCTGCCGTCGCGGTCGTCGGTCCGGAGCTCGCGTAGACGGTGACGAACTGCGGCGGCGACGCCTCCGACGCGAAGTACCCGTCGTAGACGAGCGTCGCCCCGTCGTACAGTGCGAACGTGTACGCCGCAGGCGACACGTAGCGGGGCGAACGGCGCGCCGACGTCGAGCTGCTCGGCCGGCGCGGGATCGAGATGCTGAGCGGAAGCTTCGCCGTCCCCGACTGGGTGCTGTTCGGCGGAAGCACGGGCGTAGTGCGCGTGCTTCCACCGCCGCTGCAGCCGGCGACGGCGAGAATCAGGGCGACCGACGCGGACCGGACGAATCTCATCGGCGCGACGTGGAGTCGACCGTGATCGGGATCGTGGCGGTGGCGGCGTCGCAGGTGATTCCGAACGACGCGAGGGTGCCGCTCGAGTAGTTGCTCGGCGAGTACGTGAGCCCCGATGCATAGGTCGTGTTCGGGTGCGTCCCGGCACCGATCGTGATCGTCACGTCGCCGCCGGCGGTGTTGACGCAGGTCACCGTGAAATTCTGATCGCCCATCGACGAGGGCGGCGTGCTGATCGAGCTCGGGACGATCGTCACGAGGCCGGGGGGCGCCGCGGTGATCGTGACCGGTCCGTTGTCGTACGTTCCCGGGGTGACGATTTGCGCGCCGCCCGAGTCTTCGATCTGGTAGCCGAAGACCTCGGGGGTGTTGTACGGGAATTCACCCGCCCCGGCGAAGATGGCTTGATCGGCGACGCCGTTGAGGGTCAGCGTCTTGGCGGGGTTCGTCCCGGCGACGAGGGTCACCGAGAGCTCTCCTTCCGAGAGAATGACACCCTCCAGCGTCGGTGGGCCGCCCGACGTCGCCGAGATCGAGCGGGCTCCGGCAGAGACCGGGCGGCGCCCGACCGATGACGGCGTGGCTCCCTGGATCACGGGGTAGGTGGTGACGTCGAACTTGTGGGCGCCGGTCGTCGTCGTCACGCTCACGGTGCAGGTCGCCTCGGACTCGGTGAACGTGCACGACCCCGGGGTGACCGTCGTGTTGCCCGTCGCAGCGTAGAAGGTGGAGAACTGATCGCCGCTGTCGAGCGCGAGATTCGCGACGTAGACCAGCGTGCTGCCGTCGAACAGGGCCAACGACTCCGTGTCGTTGGAGAGGTATCTCGGGCGACGCGCCGTGCTCGACGACGCATTGCGCCGGAACGAGAACGTCATCGGGATCGACCCTTGCGACTGCGGTTGCGCGTTCGTCGGGGCCGCCGGCGTCGTCGAACCGGTCGAGCCGCTCCCGCCGCATGCAACGAGCGAGGTGCTGAGTGCCGCCGCGGCAACGATGGCGGCTGGAGTGAACCGGTGCGTCATTTCCGTCCTCTCGGAGAGTCGATCGTGATGGGAAGGGTGGCGGAGCCCGACTCGCACTGCAGCGTCGTCGAGCCGAGCGTTCCGCTGGCGTAGTTGGCGGAGTTGTACGTCAGACCGGACGCGTAGGCGGTGTCCGGCTTCGAATTCGCGGTCGCGGTGATGGTCGCGGTGCCCGGCTTCGTGCAGGTCACCGAGAAGGTTTGAGGGCCGGGCGAGGCCGGCGGATTCGTCAGCGAGATCGTGGTCATCGTCAGGATCGCGCCGCCGTCGCTTTCGGCGATCGTGACGGGTCCGTTGTCGTAGGCGCCGGGCTGGACGATCTGGTTGCCGGTCGCGTCGTCGATCTCGTACGAGAGCGTCGTCGGCGTCCCGACCGTTCCGCTCACGGCGCTCGTCGTCTCCGTGTCCTCGGCGGGCGCGCCGCTGAAGGTAGCGACGTCGGCGACCCCGAGCGGCGTGATGGTCTGCACGCCGTTGTCGCCCGACGACAGCGTCACGTCGAGCTGGCCTTCGGACAAGATGATGCCGTAGAAGCCCGTCAGGCCGGTCGCGGCCGGTGCGCGCCGGACCGATCCGAGCGCCTGTCCTTGCGGCGCCGGGTACGTGACGACGCCGAACGCGTGCGTGCCGGGCGTGGTCGAGATCGACAACAGACAGGCCTCACCCTGATCGGTCGCCTCGCACGTTCCACCGGTCACGGTCGTCGCGCCCGCGTTGTCCACGACGGTCGTGAAATACGGCGGCGAGGAGGTCAGGTTTCCGACGTAGATCAGCGTCGAACCGTCGTAGACGGCGACCGAACGCGTACCGGCGGAGACGTAGCGCGGTGAACGCGCGGCGCGCGGCGCGCGTGCGCTCGAGGTGCCGAACAGGCCGGGCGCGACCAGGAAGCTGAGCTTGAAGGTCGCCGCGCCGCCGCCGCCGATCACCGGCGCGACGGGAGCGCTGCTGCCGCCGCCGGAGCAGGCGGCGACTGCGAGCAGCGCGATGAGCGCACCGGCCCGGCGCGCGAGAGGAGACGGCATCATGTCGAGCGCTCGCATCGGCTAGAAGTGCAGCCCGAGCCCGGCGTAGGGCGCGAAGATGCTGGTGTTCGAGGGCGCGTTGGTCCGCGCGTTCGCGCGCTCGCCGGCGACGCCGAGATCGAGGAACAGGCCCGACCGCCCGAGGTCGACGGTGGCGCCGAAGCGGTACCGCCAGAGGGCGTAGGCGAGCGTCGTGTCGCGGCCCGACAGCGTGCCGAGCAACGGCGTCGTCGGGAACGTGTAGGTTCCGGAGACGTTGGGGTAGTACCAGACGCTGCCTTCGAGTGAGATCGGCGCGTCGAGATCCGGCAGCTTCGTCAAACCGGCACCGGCGCCGCTGATGCGCGGGTAGCCGAGGTAGTTGTAGGTCTTCGCGACGTAGCCGGCACCGAGGTAGATGCGCGGATCGGCGATCTTGAACCCGAGGTGGACGTCGGCGTCGCTCTCTTCCGCGCGAAACGCCGGTACGTACGCCTGGCCCAGGCCGTTGTAGCCGATCAGCTGCTGATAGCCGACGACGGTCACGCAGCCGGGGTCGGTCGTCGACGGACAGATTCCGGTCCGATAGATCTGGTTGCCGACGACGGTCCCGCAGCCCGCCACCGGGCCGCCGGGCGCGCACGCGCCGACGGCTTGACCGGCGTGGTGATCGTAGTCGTACTGGCGGTAGTCGCCCTCGACCATCGCGGGCACGCCGAACAGCGGGAACTCGACGGCGCCGCGCACGTTGTACGACCCGGTCGCCGTTTCGCCGGGGCTGATCTCGTTGTAGACCTTGGTGCCGAGGTCGAACTCGCCCGCCACGAACGCTTCGTCGCGGCGCGGCACCGGTGACGGCGTCGGACTGGGGGTCGGCGGCGACGGCGGTGGCGGCGTCGGGGTTGCGGCCGCCGGCGGAGCGGTCACCGGCACCGGCGGGGTCGGCGCTGGCGGCGGCGGGGCGCTCAGGTAGCGCACGACGACCACGCGCCGGTCGGGCAGCCACTGCACGTAGGCGCCCATCCCCTCGGAGATGACGCGGACCGGCACGACGACCACGCCGCGATAGACCATCGGCGGCACGTCGAGCGGACGTTCCTCGCCGTTGACGACGACGACGGCCTTGCCGAGCGTCACCTTCACGTCCGACCCGGGCTTCGACACGTCTGCGCTCCCGGTCGCCGGGTCCCAGCTCACGGTCGCGCCCATCTGCTCGAACATCGCGCGCAGCGGCACGAGCAGCACACCGTTGCGGACCAGCCCTGCCAGCACGCGGTTGTCGCGCTCGAGGTCGGGCTTCGCGTACACGTGCCGGTCGTCGAAGACGATCGGGATCGCGCCCGAGGGCGGCGTACCGAACGCCGGTGCCGGCTCGTTCGCCTGGGCGAGGGCTGCTCCGGCCGAGGACCAGAGGGTCGTGGCAACAGCGATCACGGCTGCGGCACAAACGCGAAGTCGCGGCGTCATGGAAGTCGGCCTATCCTGCGAGCAGGCTGGGATACCCCTGGGCTAACAGTCCTATTCAACCAGGCCTATCGACCCTGGGAACCAAGCCTCAGCCCGGCGCTCGGTGCGGCCGATGATAGTACGGTGGAGACCGTGAGCTAAATGGCAACGGCCGCGCCCGCGCGTTCCGGTCTACTCGACCGGCTCGCTTCGACGTCCCATGCATGGGTGGCGGCGGCGTCGGTCGTGCTCGTCGTGCTGATGATCGTGCCGGTCCCGCCGTGGGTGCTCGACCTGCTGCTGTCGACCAACATCACGCTGGCGCTGGTGATCCTGCTGGTCACGCTCTACACCGAGAACGCGCTGGCGTTCAGCGTCTTCCCGACGCTGCTGCTGATCGTCACGCTGTTCCGGCTCTCGCTCAACATCACCGGGACGCGGTCGATCCTGCTGCACGGCTACGCCGGCCAGGTGATCGAGGCGTTCGGCAACGTCGTCGTCGGCGGCAACTACGCGGTCGGGTTCGTGATCTTCGCGATCCTGATCGTGATCCAGTTCGTGGTGATCACCAACGGCGCAGGCCGCGTCGCCGAGGTCGCGGCGCGCTTCACCCTCGACGCGATGCCCGGCAAACAGCTGGCCGTCGATGCCGACCTCAACGCCGGACTGATCACCGAGGCCGAGGCGCGCCAGCGGCGCAAGGACATCCAGCGCGCGGCCGACTTCTACGGCGCGATGGACGGCGCGTCGAAGTTCGTCCGCGGCGATGCGATCGCCGCGGTCATCATCGTGTTCGTCAACATCATCGGCGGCTTCGTGATCGGCGTCGCCCAGCAGGGGATGTCGCTGATCGAAGCGCTGCAGCGCTACACGCTGCTGACGATCGGCGAAGGGATCGTCACTCAGATACCGGCGCTGCTGATCTCGACCGCGACCGGCATCATCGTCACCCGCGCCGCGTCGGAAGGCTCGTTCGGCCACGACCTGTCGCGCCAATTGGTCCAGGAGCCGCGCGCGCTGCTGATCGCGGGCGTGCTGCTGGTGCTGTTCGGCTTCTTCGGTTTGCCGCCGCTCTTCATGTTCGCGATGGCCGCCGCCGTGCTGATGCTCTGGCTGCGCGGCCGCAACGCCAAGGCGGCGGCTGCCAAGTCCGGCCCCGGTGCGGCGCGCGGCGCCGCCGGCGCGCCGGGAACCAACGCGTCGGCGCCGCCCGCGAACAAGCCCGCCGAATCGGTCGTTCCGCTGCTGTCGTACGATCCGATGGAGCTCGAGATCGGCTTCGGGCTGATCCCGCTGGTCGACGTCTCGCAGGGCGGCGACCTGCTCGAACGCATCACGATGATCCGCCGCCACGCTGCGCGCGAGCTCGGGATCGTCGTGCCGCCGATCCGCGTGCGCGACAACCTGCAGCTCAAGCCGTCGACCTACGTGGTCAAGATCTACGGTCTCGAGGTCACCCGCGCGGAGGTGATGGTGTCGCGCCTGCTGGCGATGAACCCGGGCACGGTCACCGGCGGGATCGACGGCATCCCGACGACCGAGCCGGCGTTCGGCCTGCCGGCGCTGTGGATCGCCGAGAGCGGCCGCAGCGACGCCGAGATGGCGGGCTACACCGTGATCGACCCGACCTCGGTCATCGCGACGCATCTGACCGAGATCATCAAGGGCCACGCACCGGATCTGCTCGGCCGCCAAGAGACGTCGGCGCTGCTCGACAACGTCAAGCAGCACTACCCGGTCGTGATCGAGGAGCTGATCCCGAACCTGCTGACGGTCGGCGAGGTGCAGCGCGTGCTGCAGAACCTGCTGCGCGAGCGCATCCCGATCCGCAACTTGCTGCTGATCCTCGAGAACCTGGCCGACGGCGCGCGCGCGTCCAAGGACGTCGATTATCTGACCGAGCGCGTGCGCGCGGCGATGAACCGCCACATCTGCGCCGAGTACGCCGAGAACGGGCTGCTGTCGGTGATCACGGTCGACCCGCGGCTCGAGACGCTGCTCGGCGAGGCGGTGCGCCGCGGCGAGGACGCCTACGCGCTGCTCGATCCGGCGACCGTGCAGAAGATCTACGCGTCGCTGACCAAACAGATCCAGATCGCGCAGCAGGCCGGGCTCCAGCCGGTCGTGCTGACCTCGCCCGGCACGCGCCTGGCGCTCAAGCGGCTCACCGAGCGCGCCGCGCCGTCGCTGGTCGTGCTGTCGTACAGCGAGATCGCGCCGGGGCTGCGGGTCGAGTCGATCGGGCAGGTCTCGACGACCGACGACGCGCTCGAACCGGCGGCGGCGGCGGCGGTGTGAGATGAACCTGTTCGGACTCGGGCGCAAGCCCGCGCCGCCGCAGATCAAGGCGAAGCTGCCGGCGCTCAACAGCTTCGTCGCGCTGGCAGTGGCCGGCGGCGGCCCGCGCGGCTCGGTCTGCGTCGAGACGATCGGACCGCACAGCCTCACCGTCAGCCTGCTGCCGGGCGTGCACCGTGGCGGCACGGGCATCTTCTCGTACGAGAACGCCGCCGGCCGCTTCCGGTTCAGCGCGCGCTGCCTCGACGTGCGCGCGGCCGCGGTCTTCGCGCTGCCCGACCGGATCGAGACGCTGCAGAAGTTCTCCGGTGCGCAGGCGCGCTCGGCGGTGCGGCTCGACGCGACCGTTCCGGCCCAGTGGCGCTACGCCCCCGGCGGACGCGGCTTCGGCGACTGGTCGCGCGCGTCACTGACCGACATGAGCCGCTCGGGCGCGTCGCTGATCGCCGACCGCGAGGTCAAGCGCGGCACCCAGATCGAGACCAAGTTCTCCATCAGCACCGTCACGGCACCGCTGGTGCTGATCGCCGAAGTCATGCGAAGCGAACCGATCGAGTCCACCCGGAAGAGCTCACTGGGCCTGCGCTTCGAGAGCGTGAAGCCCGACGAGGATCGAGCGATCTCGGAATACATCAACAAGCGGCAAGCCGAACGGCGACACCGCGGCTTGGCTTGAGGAGCACGTACCGAATCATGAGCGCGAAGCGAGTCCTGATCGTCGACGACGCGGTCGTCATGCGGATGATGATCAAGGGCATCCTGAACAAGAACGGCTACGACGTCGTCGGCGAGGCCCAGAACGGACTCGAGGCGGTCGAGAAGTACCGGACGCTGAACCCCGACCTGGTCACGATGGACATGGTGATGCCCGAGATGGACGGGATCGCGGCGGTCAAACAGATCGTCGCGGGCGACCCGAACGCGCGGATCATCATGTGCACGTCGATGGGTCAGCAGGCGCTGGTCGTCGAGGCCATCCAGGCCGGGGCGAAGTCGTTCATCACCAAGCCCTTCCAGCCGCCCAAGATCATCGAGACGATCCAGAAAGTGCTGGCCGCCTGACATGCCGACGCTCGTCCTCAACGAGCTGCAGCGCGACGCGCTCAAGGAGGTCGGCAACATCGGCGCCGGCCACGCGGCAACCGCGCTCTCGCAGCTGCTCAACACCACCGTCAAGCTCTCGGAGCCGCGGATCGACGTGCTCAAGTTCCGCGACCTCTCGAGCCGGATCGGCGCATCCGACCGCACCGTTGCCGCGCTGCACATGTACGTGCGCGGCGAGGCGCCGGGTCAGATGGTCGTGCTGTTCGACCGCGACCAGTCGCTCGAGTTCGTCAACGTGTTCATCAAGCGGATCATCGGCGACATCCAGATCTTCGACTCGATCGCCGACTCGACGCTCAAGGAGCTGGGCAACATCATCGCCGGCTCGTACCTGACGGCGCTGATCTCGCTGACCGGGATCAACTTGCTGCCGTCGGTTCCGACCCTGTCGTACGGCACGGTTCAGGCCGCCTTCCGCACGCTGATGTCGATCCTGCCCGATCAGGACGTGTTTCTGATCGAGTCGCAGTTCCTCGGCACCGACCGCACCGTTTCGGGTCAGTTCATCCTGATCCCCGAGACCGGCTCGCTGCAGCCGCTGCTCTCGGTGTTCGGGGTCGACGACTGATGCCGGCGGCCGCCTGACCGACTTCGGACCCGAGATGCCGGCCGGCGACTTCTTCGACCGCACGGAGTTCGTGCAGTACTTCCGCGACGAAACGGAAGAGCTGCTGCAGTCGATCGACGCCGATCTGCTGCGCCTCGAAGGCTACGTCGACACCAAGAGCATCGACTCGGAGATCGTCAACTCGCTGTTCCGCGCGCTGCACACGATCAAGGGCAGCGCCGGGATGCTCGAGTTCGGCGCGGTCCAGCAGATCGCGCACAAGCTCGAGAACGTCTTCGACCTGCTGCGCAAGGACCGCATGCCGCTCACCGAGAGCGGGATCAACCTGCTGTTCGAAGGTCGCGACGTGCTCACGGCGCTGGTGCGCGCGGCGACCGCCGGCGGCGAGGCGCCCAGCGGCGCCGACGACTTCGTCGAACGGCTCGATGCCTTCGCCGGCGTCTACGACGCGACCGCGCAGGTGATCGAAGGTCCGCGCGACGCGCTCGACGACGGCGACTCGCTGGCCCCGGTCGACGAAGCGCTGGTCGCCGCGTTTCAAGCCGACGTCGAACGCATGCTCGCGGTCGCGCAGGCTGCGCAGCGGCCGGCGGTGCCGCCGGTCGACGCCGTCGACGCGCAAGCCGCCGTCGACGCGTTCCTGAGCCTGAGCCCGGTGGCGAGCGTTCCGGCCGAGTCGGCCGCGCCGCCCGCCCCGCGCGCCTGGCAGGTGCAGCAGCCGGCCAACGCGATACCGGCCCACGACCCCAAGCGCGTCACCGCCAAGAATCAAACGATCCGGGTCGACATCGAGCGCCTCGACCTGCTGCTCAACCTGGTCGGCGAGCTGGTCATCAACCGGACCCGCATCTCGGACCTCGCGACCACGCTCGGGCGCGAGCTGACCGCCGGCACCGACCGCGGCATGGCCGCGCTGGCGAAGGATCTCAGCGAGTCGTCGGCGCTCTTGGCGCGCACGACCAACGAGATCCAAGAGAGCATCATGAAAGTCCGCATGGTGCCGATCGGGCAGGTCTTCGACCGCTTTCCGCGGACGGTGCGCGACCTCGCGAAGGCGCGCGGCAAGGACATCCGGCTCGAGATCTCCGGCGCCGACACGGACCTCGACAAGACGATCGTCGACGAGGTCGGCGAACCGCTGATGCACCTGGTGCGCAACTGCATCGACCACGGGATCGAGTCGCCCGCGGTACGTGAGGCGCGCGGCAAGCCACGCCACGGCACGATCAAGCTCAACGCCTACCACGAAGGCAACCAGGTGATCCTCGAGGTCTCCGACGACGGCGCCGGGATCGACCTGGCCCGGGTGCGCGAGAAGGCGATTCGCAACGGCCTCGTCGACGACAGCGACCGGCTGACCGACCGCGAGATCATCGAGCTGATCTTCACGCCCGGCTTCTCGACCGCCGACGCGGTGACCGACGTGTCCGGCCGCGGCGTCGGGATGGACGTCGTCAAGAAAAACATCCTGCGGCTCAAAGGCGTGTTCGACGTGGACTCGGTGCAGGGCGAAGGCACCACGTTCACCATGAAGATGCCGCTGACGCTGGCGATCATCCAGGCGCTGATGGTGCGCGTCGCCGACGAGCTGTACGCGATCCCGCTCGACGCGGTCGTCGAGTCGCAGCGCATCGACGCCGGCGAGCTGCGGACGGTGCACGGCAGCGAGGTCATCACGCTGCGCGGACAGGTCGTCCCGCTGATCCGCGTCGGCGAGTTCTTCCGGCTCGAGGCGCCGCGCGATCCCGACAAGGTGATGATCGTGATCGTCGGCCTGCAGGGACGGCAAATCGGCCTGGTGGTCGACTCGTTCCAGGGCGAGCAGGAGATCGTCATCAAGCCGCTCTCCGACGTCATCGGCCGCATCCCGGGGATCTCCGGCGCGACGATCCTCGGCAACGGTTCGATCTCGCTCATCATCGACGTCCACTCGCTGGTCGCCGGCGCGCGCGGGACGGGACGCGCAGCGCGCGCCGAGTTTTCGGGAGTCGTGTGAAAGGTTGAAAGGTCACGATCATGGCTGAGAGTACGCAAGTCGTCAGTTTTCGGTTGGGGGCGGAAGAGTACGGGGTCGACATCGCCCAAGTTCAGGAGATCAACCGCATGGTCACGGTGACCAGCGTTCCGCGCGCGCCGGCGTTCATGGAAGGCGTCATCAACTTGCGCGGTCAGCTGATCCCGATCATCGACCTGCGCACGCGCTTCGGGATGGCGCGCGCCGATCACACCAAGAACACGCGGATCGTGGTGACCGAGATCGGCAACAAGCGGGTCGGGATGGTGGTCGACTCGGTCTCCGAAGTGCTGCGGCTGCCGCTCGACGCGATCGAACCGGCGCCCGACATGATCGCCGGCGTCGACACCGAGTACATCTGCGGCGTCGGCAAGGTCGACGACCGGCTCATCATCCTGCTCGACCTCGCCAAAGTCGTCACCGGCTCGGAGAAGCGTGAGCTCGAAGCAGCCGAGGTCGAACCCGCCGCCTGACCGAATCGACGGTCCGTGACCGATCAGACCGCCGCACCGGCCGCCGAGGGCGCGACCGCCGCCGAGCAAGCCGGGACCGGCTTCCCCGTCCGCCGCACGCTGGTCTGGCTGGGGATCGCCGGAGCGTCCGCCGCGCTGACGTTCTTCGTCTTGCGCGCGTCGATGCGCCGGCCGGTGCCGAGCGACGAGACCACCGAGCGCGTGCAGGCCCTCATCGACGAGGCGAACCGTCTGATCAAGGCGCTCGACGAGAAGAAGTCCACATAGCGAGCCGCGCGACCGGCGCCGCCGGACGGGTCAGAACCGCCGGTCCGGGGCTCGGCACCGTCGCGACGGTGCGTTTCACCGACCTGCTCGCCAACGGTCAGGCGGTCGGGCGGATCGACGGCCTGGTCGTGTTCGTCAACGGCCCGCTGCCGGGCGAGTCGGCGCGCATCCGCGTCACGCAGGTCAAGCCGAAGTACGCGGTCGGCGACGTCGTCGCGTACGAGTCGCAGTCACCGATGCGCTCCAAACCGTTCTGTCCGGTGTTCGGCGTCTGCGGCGGCTGTCAGGTGCAGCACCTCGCGTATCCGGCCCAGCTGGCGTGGAAGGAGCAGATCGTTCGCAGCGCGCTGCGGCGGATCGGCGGCTTCACCGAGGCCGACGTGCGGCGGCCGGTCGGGATGACCAACCCGCGCGCCTACCGCAACAAGATGGCGCTGGTCGTCGACCGCTCGCGCGGCGGGACATCGTTCGGATTCTACCAGGCGCGCTCGCACGCGCTGGTGCGGATCGACGGCTGCCCGGTCGTGCTGCCGCAGCTCGACGCGGCGATCGGCGGGCTGTACGAAGCGTCGCGCGCGCCCGACGCCCGCGACGCGTTCGCCGGCGCGAAGCACGCCGTCGTGCGGGCCGGCGCCGCGACCGGACAGGCGGTGCTGTCGATCACGACCGAGCGCAGCTCGCCGGCGCTCAGGGAAGCGGCCGGAGCGATCGCGCGCCGTCTGCGCGGCGTGGTCGGCGTGTCGAACTCGTTCGAGCCGCGCACCGCCAATGCCGTGCTCGGCCGCAAGGTGCTCTACGTCTGGGGCCGCCGCGAGATGGAAGAGACGATCGAAGGCGTGAGCTACCGCGTCTCGCCGGCCTCGTTCTTCCAGGTCAATAGTGAGATGGTCGGCCGCATCTTTCGCTTCCTCGCGCCGGGGATCGCGCCCGACCGTTCGATCGTCGACCTGTACTGCGGTGCCGGGACGTTCGCAATCTTCTTCGCCTCGCGCGGTGCGCGCGTCGTCGGCGTCGAGGAGAATCCGGCCGCCGTTCGCGAGGCGCGCGAGAACGCGGCGCTCAACGCCGTCGAGGATCGCGTGCGGTTCGTCGAAGGCCGGGTCGAAGGCGCGGTCGGCGACCCGGATGGGAAGAAGGCGCTCGACGAGGCGCAGATCGTGTTCCTCGACCCGCCGCGCAAGGGCAGCGACGAAGCGACGCTCGACGCGATCGCGCGCGCCGACGTCCCCAACGTCTGGTACCTCTCGTGCAATCCGGCGACCCTGGCGCGCGATCTCGCCTACCTGGCGGCACGCGGTTATGCGCTGGGGGTCGTGCAGCCGTTCGACATGTTCCCGCAGACCGGTCACGTCGAGACGCTGGCGACGCTCCACCGAACCGGCACCGCGGCAGCGGTCGCGCTTCCCGAGCGCGAAGCGACGCCGTGGGACGATCGCATCCCCGAATGGCCGTCCGACGACAAGTACGCGCGCAGCGAGTATCCGGACTTCGTCGAGCAGTGAGACGAGGCGCCGGTCGTGCGACCGGCGCCTCGTGGTTCGCGGACGCGAGCGGCCCTGCCGCTAGCTGCCGATCTGGCCGTTCATCACGGCGATGTCGAACGTTCCGAGGCCCGTCGTGTAGTCGTAGCCGGGGAGCGCGGTGTAGGCACCGTTGGCGCCGCTGATGATGTCGTGGAATCCGCCCAGCGTCTCCGTAGGCGGCGGCCCGGTGACCGCCGTTTCGTTGTTCTCGTTCTCGACGTAGTTGCGGTACAGCTGCGGCGCCGCGAAGCCGAGCGTGTTCCCGTGCGCCGACATCAGCCGCGCGTACGAGCCCATCGCGAGCGGAGACGCTTCGCTGGTGCCGCCGACCGCGCAGCCGGAACTGCACGATCCGAGGCCGGGGATGTTCTGGCCGTACACCCAGTACGCGCCGGTGTTCGCGTCGGCAGCCATGGCGATGTCGGGCAGCGCGCGCAAGTTGGTCGCCGCCAGGCCGGTGCTGTTCGGCGTCGCCTGCTGCTGCCAGCTGGTCGAGTTCTCGAACTGGCTGATCCCGCCGCCGCCCGAGTTCCAGGCCGCTTCGCCGACGTAGGTCGCGCTCGGCGAGCCGGACACCACCGACGTTCCGCCGACGCCGACGACCCACGGCGACGACGCCGGGTAGCTCACCATCGGCGGTCCCGAACCCGGCACGCCGTTGGTCGGCGCCAGCGCGCACGACGAGCCGGTGTCGCCGGTCGAGGCGAACATCGTCTGTCCTTGGGCAGCGGCCTGCATGAACAGGTCGTCGTCGATCTTCATCGCGCCGTCGAGCCACGGCGTGTACTCGCACTCGCCGAACGACGAGTTGCCGAGCTGCGCGACGTCTTGCGAGACCCACGAGTCGTAGGCGTTGGCGATGTCGGAGTCGGTCAGCGACGAGGTGTCGTAGATGTAGAGCGTCTGCACGTTTTGCGCCATGCCGGTCGAGCTCTGTGTGTCGAGATCCCACTCGTCGATCCCCGACGTGTCGGTAGTCGGCAAACCGACCGGAACAACGGTGACCGGGACTTGGGGCAGTCCTTGCACGGACTCGGCGAAGCGCAGATCGGTGGTGACCTCGGAGACGTTGCCTTCGGCGATCACGCCGACGGTCGTCGACGAAGCGGCCGGCGTCGAGCCGACGTCGTAGAACGTCTGCACGTCGACCGCGTTGAACGCCGGCAGGCACTGGCCGGTCGGCGTGGCCGTGATCACGCACGAGACGTCGTGCTTGCCGGCGTGCGGGTTGATCGACATCTTGGCCGCGTTCGACAGTCCGAGGACGCCGGCGACGATGCCGCCGAGCGACGCCGGCACGAACGCGGGCTGGAGGTTGACGTAGACGGCCGCGCCGCCGAGCTGGAACGACTCGAGCTTGGTGTCGAAGGCCTTGGTCACCAGCGCGGCAGTCCCGTCGGCGCTGACCAGCTGCGCGCCGGTCTTCACGTTGGTGAAGCCTTGCCCGCGCAGGTACGACGCGACCGAGGCGACGTCGGCGGCAGCGGGACCGAACTGCGAGGCGAACTGCGACGGCGTCATTTTTTGGCGCGCTGCGATCGCCGCTGCAAGGCCGCTGACGTTGCGCAGATTCAAGCCGACCCGGACCGTCATCGGCGTCGACGGCGCGAGCAGTCCTTTGTCGGTCGCGCCCGGCAAGGTCGCGCCGCGAGTCCCCGTCGCCGCCCAGCCGGCCGGCGCGACGAGCGCGGCCTGCTTGACCGCCTGGGTCGCGACCGGCGACGAGCCGCCGGCCGTCGCCGGGAGCATGTGGCTCATGACGCCGCCGCCGGAGCAGGAGGCGGTCCCGATACCCGTGGCCACGGCCAGCGCGAGCAGCTTTTTCATCGTGCGGGTTCCTTCACGGGAGCGACGGCTGCCCGGCGGGCAGTGCGGCGTAGGCGGGGGTCTCCAGTGAAGGAGGCTAGGGATCGCGGCGGGCGCGACCCATACCGTAAACCGGGTAGGCACGCGCGGCGCGCCGGCAGTCGTCCGAATATCGCTCAAAGAAGTGCGCGCCGATGACGCACGTCGACGCGTTGCGCGCGCTGGTCCACCGCGACCCGGATCTCGCCGCCGAGCTCGCCGCGGTTCCGGACGCGCTGCTCGAAGTCGAGCTGCTGCGGCGCGCGGACGGGTTCGGACTGGAGCTCACCGCGGTCGAGCTCGAACGCGCGATGGCGGTTGCGCGGCGGGAGTGGACGACGCGCTGGCTTCGCTGAGCGCAGCCGGCCTGCGCGGCTGGACGCCGGTCCGGCTCTGGGGCGAAGGTCCGGGCTCGACCGTCGAATGGGCGGTCGTCGACGGTCCGTTCGCGGAGCCGTTCTTCGAGCAGACCGCGGAGCGCGCGATGCGCCGCCCGTTCAACCTGATCTTCGCGCGGCGCACGCCGCTGGCGGTGCTCGACGCGCAGGACCCGTGCGAGGCGGCTCGTCCGGCGGGCCTCGTGTTCCACCTGTCGCGGTCGGGATCAACGCTGATCGCGCAGATGCTCGCCGCGCTCGACGGCAGCGCCGTCGTGTCGGAAGCGCAGCCGCTCGAGGCCTTGCTCGCACCGGAACGCGTTGCGGTCGCGGGCCACGACGCGACGGTCGCGCGCCTGCGCGCGCTCGCCGGCGCGTTCCCGAGGCCGCGGCGCGGCGAGGGGCGGCTGTTCCTCAAGCTGCACGCGCGGCACGTCCTCGACCTGCCGCAGTTCGCGCGCGCGTTTCCCGGTGTGCCGTGGGTCTTCGCCTTCCGCGAACCGCGCGCCGTGCTGCGCTCGCAGGCGGAGCAGCCCGGCGCCGAGGTCGTCGCCGGGGCCGGCCCGGATCTGATCGGCCCCGGCGGCAGCGCGGTCGCCGCGGCCGGGCCGGCCGACCACGCCGCCCGCACGCTCGCCGCGTTCGCGTGGGCCGCCGTCGAGGGAGCGCTGCTCGGCGGCGGCACGTTCGTCGACTACGCCGCACTGCCGGCGGCCGTCGAAGAGCGCGTGCTGCCGCACTTCGGAATCGCGCCCACGGCTGCCGAGCGCGAGCGGATGCGCGCTGCGGCGGAGCGCGACACGAAGCGCGGCGGCGCGCCGTACCGGCTCCGGCCGGCGGAACCCGCCCGGCCCGATGCTGCGCTCGACGCGCTGGCGGCGCAGTGGCTCGACGGTCCCCATACCGCGCTGCGGGCGCTGGCGGCCGGCTAGCGCTCGCGGCCTCGCGGCGACCGGGCGCCCGGCCTACACGAAACCGGGTATGTCGGGGGCGTCCTCCGCCTCGTACGGTGCTAGCGAGGAGGATTGGAACCCGCAATGACTCGACTCGCTCTCGTCGCCGTTGCCGCCGTGCTGACCGCAGGGTGCTCGGCCGGCCATCTCGGAAGCTCGCTGCTTCCGTCGACCGTTTCGTCCGCACCCCAGTCGACGTCGGCCGGACGCGCCGTGCGCGACACGGCCGTCGCCGTGCCGGCCGGCTGGGCCGCCACCGCGACCCGCGCCGCCGTCATCCCGAACGCGACCGACAAGGGGCTCCTGGCGCCGTCCACCCCGCTGACCGTCCGGGTCGGGCTCAACCTGCGCAACACGGCGCAGCTCGCCGCGGCGATCGCGCAGGCCGGCAAGGGCGCCAAGATGACGCCGCAACAGTTCGCATCGCAGTACGGGCCCACCGCCGCGCAGACGCAGTCGGTCGTGTCGTACCTCGAGTCGCAGGGTTTCTCCAACGTCAAGACGAGCACGCAGCTCGTCAGCGCGACCGGCACCGCGGCGCAGGTCGCCAAGGCGTTCAACACGTCGCTCGAGTCGTTCTCGCTCGGCGGCGTCGCTGCGTACGTCAACACGAAGCCGGCGCTGGTTCCGACCTCGCTCGGCGGGATCGTCAGCGGCGTGCTCGGGCTCAATACCGCGTCGAAGATGACGCTGCATCCGGTGACGGCCCGCGCGCACGCCAACGGCTGCCTGCTGACCGCCGCGCCGACCGGGCAGTGCCTGCCGGCGTTCGACGCCTCCGGCGTGCAGAAGTATTACGACGTGTCGTACACGCCCGATGCATCCGGCACGTCGGTCGCCGTCATCTCCGAGGGCAACGTGTCCGAGGTGGTGACCGACCTGCGCTACGCCGAGTCGCAGCAGAACCTGCCGCAGGTTCCGGTCTCGGTGATCACCGTCGGCTTGGCCAGCACCGACACGTCCGGGATCGACGAGTGGGATCTCGACACGCAGAGCTCGACCGGGATGGCGCAGAACGTGCAGAATCTCTACCTCTACGCGACCAGCTCGCTGAGCGACTCCGACATCGCCAACGACTACAGCAAGTGGGTGAGCGACGATCTGGCGGAGCTCGGCAACTCTTCGTTCGGCGAGTGCGAGTACACGGCGTGGCTCGACGGGGCGATGGCGATCGACGACAACCTGTTCATGCAGGCCGCGGCCCAGGGTCAGACGATGTTCGCCTCGAGCGGCGACACCGGTTCGTCGTGCGCGCTGGCGCCGACCAACGGCGCGCCGGCATCGGGACCGCCGTTCGTGAGCTACCCCGCCTCGTCACCGTGGGTGGTGGCGGTCGGCGGAACGACCGTCGTCGCCAACGCCGACTTCAGCTACGCCGGTGAGGCGGCGTGGAACGCCGGCGGCGGCGGGCTGAGCCAGTTCGAGAACTCGACCAGCTGGCAGCAGCAGGCGCTGCCGACCAACACCGGGCTGGCGGCGACCAACCTGCGCGGTGTCCCCGACATCGCGATGGCCGCCGACGCGACCTCGGGCGCGTACAACGTGTACGGCACGAACATCCCCGGCATCGGCGACTGCAGCACCGGCTGCGCGATCGGCGGAACGAGCGAAGCGTCGCCGTTGGCGATGGGCTCATACGCCCGCATGATGTCGTGGTCGTCCAACGGGCTGGGCTTCGCGGCGCGCTGGCTGTACCGCAACTACGTGGAGAACGAGAACAACGCGACGACGGTGACCGGACCTCCGCCCACCCAGGCCGAGGGCGGCTTCCACGACATCATCAGCGGCGCGAACGGTGCCTACACGGCACTGCCGGGCTACGACTATACGACCGGGCTCGGAACGTTCGACATCTACGTGATGGCGCAGCAGATCGGGCGCTGACCTAGGACGTGCGCTGCAGGAGCGCGATCACGTTCCCTTCGGAGTCGATCGCGTAGCCGAACCGGCCAACGCCCGGGATCTCCTGCACCCGGGCTTGTTGGCCGCCCTGCATCACGACGGTGATCAACGCCTGATCGATGTTCTCGACTTCGATGGTGGGCACCGGTGCCTTGACGATCTCTTGCCGTGCAGTGATCGCCGCCGGGATGCCCGCGCCGGTTGGACCGTCGGCGGAGTCGTTGACCAGATACGGTACCGGCGAGTTCGGAAACGGCGTGAACTCCCATCCGAAGACCTGTCGATAGAACTCGGCCGCGCGCTCCACGTCGTCGGCCGGCAGATGGAAGTTCACGATCTTGCCCATCGTTACGCTCGGCTGCGCTCCAGTTCCAGCAGCGCACTCAGTTGCGGGGGCGAGAAGCCGACCGCGACGAGGAAGTGCGCCGCGTCGTTTCTCGGATCGGTCGAGTGCGCCGCCGAGGACGGCGCTCCGAACGGTGCGCCCATTGCATCGCCGACGCGAAGCACGGCCACGGCTTCGTCGCTCGTGAGCGCTGAGGCCATCGTCGAAACTGCCGCGTACACGCTCGTTCGACCGGTGGATGCGGCGTCGAGCGCGGCGTCGAGACGTGCGCGGCTGGGAGCCGTCAGGACCGCGAGCGCTGAGGCTCGCGCATCCGTCGCGGCCTGCCGAAATTGGGCCGCTCGCTCCGACGTCAAGGCCGGCGCGGCGCGAAGCCCGCGCACCGCGGACGCCGTGAGCTTGCGCTGCGCGGCGAGATCCTCGGCGGCTTTGGCGGTTATCTTGGGCTGTCTTGGGGGACGGGGCACCGCGCCCGGACCGAGCGACGCCGTTAGCGAGCTGCGCGTCACCGCGGCCAGCACGACGGGGCTGCTCGCAAAGCTGCCGGCGATCGCGATGATCCCGGAGAAGGGCGGGTTCGGGAGGAGGAACGAGGCCTTACCGTCGCCGGTGAGCCTGCCGAGCAGCGAAAAGAGGTGCGGGTTCTCCGTCACCGTCATCGTTTGGCCTTGCGCGAACATCCAGTTCGCCGGGGCGGTCTTGCCGTCGAAGCGGCGGAACTCGCCGATCGTCGGCGAGGCCAGCACGTTGCTCGGAATCGAGTCCGCCGTTTGCGGCACGAGCCGGACGGCGCCGCTGGGCGGTTTCGCCTGCCCGGCGGCAGTGGTCGCGACACCCGGGATCGCGCGCATCACCTTGGAGCCTCCGCAACCGGCGAGAAACACCGCCGCGGAGCCTCCGATAAACGGGGCGCGCTTCATGAACTGGAGTCCTCCGTGAGAAAACGACTGTGGGAAGTGGCGGCTGGGTCTAGTTTTGCGAGGGGAAGATCCCCTGGAGCGCGATGCAGAAGTTCAGGCACAGGAACGGCTGGCGGTTCTCGTGCGGCTGGCTCCCGCCGACCGACGAGACCATCTGTGGATACATCGCCGCCATGTTGGAGCTGCCGGCCGAATAGAGGAACGTCGCGCCGGTATTGGCGAGGTACGCGCCGTTCATGTTCGCGACGGTGTTGTTGCCTTGCCTCGCGTCCGCCTGAGCGGGGTGAATGTGGGCGGGCATCTCCGACTGGATCAGCGTGTGCGCTTCCTCGCCGCCGCGCTCGCCGAGCGTGTGCCCCGCTCCCATGCTCATCGCGATGCGGCCGCGCAAGTCGGGGAGCGCGAAGTTTACCCGCCCGTCGCCACCGTAGGTCGTGCCGAGCAGCGCGAACAGCGGCTGGTTCTGGTTGATCGGAAGCAGTTGGCCGTTGCACAGCGCCCAGCCTTTGGGGGCGAAGTTGAACGACATGATCCGGATCTCGCTCAAGAACGGAGTGCTCATGCTGGTCCTCTGCTAGCTACGCGGGGGGTAGATGCCTTGGAGCGCGATGCAGTAGCTGAGCGTCAGGTACGGCATCAGGTTGTTGTGCGGCTGGCTGCCGCCGGCGATGCTGATGAACGCGGGGTTCATCATGGCGAGCTGCGGGGTGGTCGAGGTCGAGAAGTTCAACCGCGGGGACGAGTTGACGGGAACCGCGCCGCCCGGGCCGGTCGCCGTTTGGTTGCGGACGTCGGCGTCCCCCTGCGCGGTGTGGCTGTGCACCGCCATCTCGCTGGTGAGCAGCGTGACGTAGTCCTCGCCGGCCGATGCGCCGAGCGGAAAATCTCCGAACGGGCTGCTCGAGTACTGCGTCGTGTGCATCGCGACGCAGCCTTGGAGGTTCGGCAGCGCGAACGTCGACTTCCCGTCGCCGCCGTAGTAGGTACCGACGAGCGAGAAGAGCGCGGTGTTCTGCGAGAGCGGCAGCACCTGCCCGGCGCAGAACGCCCATGCTTTGGGGGCGAAGTTGAACGGAAAGAGCCGAATCTCGGCCACGAACGGAGATGACATCTCGACTCCTTACGTCGGGCTCGGGTAGATGCCGAACAGCGAGATGATGAAGCTGATGGCGAGGTACGGCTGCATGTTGTCGTGCGGCTGGTTCCCGCCTTGCGAGGGCAGCATCCCGGTAGCGAAGTTCCGGAAGATCGGCGCCTGTGGGTTGGCCGGGCCGTTCGGGACCGTGTAGTTGAACGCCGGCGCGGCGCTGGCCGGATATGTGCCGGTGGGATCCCCGGTCGTTGCGGCGTTGTTGTCGCCGATCGGGATGTGCGTGTGCGCCGGCAGCTGGTTCGTCGTCAGGGTTACCTGGGTGACGCCGCCGTTCTGGGCGAGCGTGTAGGTGCTCGTCCCATTGCTCCCCATGTGCAAGGGGACTCGAGCCGCCAGGTTCGGCAACGCGAACGTGTTCTGGCCGTCGCCGCCGTACGTCGTCCCGATGAGGTTGAACAACGTATCGTACTCCGAGATTGCCAGGAGCTGACCGTCGCACGTCATCCACCCGGCCGGCGCGAAGTTCCCGGCGAACATGCGAATCTCTCCGACGTAAGGACTGCTCATCTCTGCCTTTCTCCGAGCTTTACGGTTTGAACGCGAGCGCCCACGGGTGGTAGTTCAGGTGCTGGAATCCGGTCTGGGTCGGGGCGGCGGTGAACGCGCTGCAGGTGACGTCGTCGTAGCCGGCCGGGACCGTCAGGTTCGTGATGTCGTAGATGTAGATGCCGTTGAGCGTGTTGGGTCCGCTGCTGCCGTTGGCTTCTACGGCGACCGCGAGCTTCGTGTTCGAGAGCCACTGCATGCCGCGGACGACGGTCGTGCCGGAGCCGTAGATGTAGGTCGAGCCGCACGAGGTCGTGGTCCCGTTGTACGGGATCGGCCCGCCGACCCGCGTCGGCGCGGCCGTACCGCCGGGGTTCGCGTAGACTTGGACTTGCATGTAGCCGAAGTCCGTCACCCAGGCGATCGCGACGTGGCCGTCGCCGGACGCCGCGGCGTAGGTGTTCAACTGGCTCGTGTTGATCGACTTCTGCAGGGTTGCGCTGCTCGTCCCGACGCTCCAAAAGCTCACCAGCGTGTGCCAGGTCGAGTTATTCGCCACGACGAGCTGATGGTTCTGCTCGTCATAGGCAAGCCCGAACGGCTCGTCGATCGTGTACGTCGTGTCGTCGGTGATGTCGTACGAGCTTCCGTCGGCCTTGAAGATCGTGACTTTGTTGCTGCCGGTCGTGCCGCTGTGAGAGGGATCTTCTTCGTGACCCTTTTGGAGCGCGATCGCGTACGTGCCGGCCGCCAGATCAGGCATCACCGCGACGCTCAGCGCGCCGAAGCCGGAGGACTTGTAGTCGCGTGAAGCCGGAGCCGCGGTATAGTCACCGGCGAGGGTGAACTCGGCCAGCTGGTCGGGAGCGTTGACCGGCGTGTTGCCGATCGCGGCGCTGCCGTCGCGTGAGTCGTACGCGAGCAGTCCGGTCTGAATCGGATCGTCGACGTTGGTGCTGACCGTCGTCGAGTTGTTGGCGCCGGTCGCGATCGAGCCTGCCGGGACGCAAGCCAGGTCGCCGGTGTCGCCTCCGCCGGTCCCGGCGTTCGCGATCAGCAGGTCGCCGGTCGTGTCCCACTTGACGTCGACCGGATTGTCGACGTCGGGCTTGCCCTCGTTGATCGAGTTGGTCACCGCCAGCGTCGCCGGGGAGTACGCCGAGAACGTGTCGGATCCCGGCGTATTCGAACCCAGGGTGATGTTGAAGAAGTCGACCTGCGCGCTGGTCGCCGTCGTCTGCTCGACGTCGGCGAGGAAGTTGTGCGACGGCGGCGCGACGCCGGTCGAGAACGTGAACGATTTCGTCGCCGTGAACGTCAGTCCGTCGGTGGAGTTCGGCGGAACGCCTTCGACGGTGATCGTCGCGTTGGTGACGCTGCTGTTGCTCGGGGTCAGCGTGATCGTTTGCGCCGACTGGTTGACGGTGAACCCGACGGTGCCGCCGGTGCCGTTGATCGTGCCGCTGGTGCTGTGGTAGGCCGAGTCGTTGCCGAGGACTTGAATCGTCGGCAGCCCGGGCTTCACGATCGTCTTGCCGGCCGGGTCGGCGAACGTGGCGGTGAACGTTACCGCCGTCGTCCCGACCGAACCGTACGTGCTGCCGATCGTGCCCTGCTCGCAGGCGCCGTCCCCGCTGAGCGTCAGCGTGCCGGCGTTCGCGTCGAGCGACACGGAGAAGCTGTTCGAGATGCCCTGGACCATCGTGAAGTTCGTGATCTGCTGCGAGAGCTTGTTGCCGGTTCCGCCGTTGGCGTCCCAGGACGCCATCGTCACCGTGTCGATCCCGATCGGCATCTGGAACGTCGCCGTGCATAGGTAGTTGCCGGCGTTGCTCGGGTCGGTCCCGCACTGACCGGCGGTGTTGCCGTTGCCGGTCAGGTTGCTGAAGTTCGCCGACTGCACGGCCTTGAGTGCGGCCGGTACGTTGGCGTAGATGTCGGCGTTCCCGGCCGCTGCGCTCTTGGTGTCGGTGACCTGCAGCGAGATCGACTTGGTCGCCGACGACAGGTACTTCGGGGCGCGCGTGCCGAGCGCGGCGCGCGCCTTCGCGCTGGGCGGCTTCGGGAAGCTGAAGCGGAACGTCGCGGGCGCCGAGGCCACCGACGACGTACCGGTGCCCGCGCCGCTACCGTTGCCCGGAACCGACGGGAGTGCCGATGAGCCGTGGCCTCCGCCGCCGCAGCCTGCGAGCATCGACGCCGTCACACCCACTGCGACGACCGAGGAACGAAGTCTGTGTCTGAAATCCATGAGGAGTTTCACTTCCGAGAAAGGTGGTGGGCGCTCAGCGCTGACGCCGCGCGCCGTTGACGGTGACGTTCGACGAGCTGACCGAGATCCAGAACGTGCCGTCGTGCGTCGTGTCGGTCGGGCCGGACGGCGCCGGGTGCGTCGCGATCGGATAGCCGGTCCCGTGCTCCTCGAGCCGGACCTTGCAAATCCCGACGCCGTGCGCCGTGATCGTGAACGTCGTCGCCGGGCCTGCGCTGAAGGTCGCGATCGATCCGCCGGTGCCGCAGGTGTTGCCGGTGCCGTTGCCGGGAACGAGGTCGAACTGCTGGCTGTAGGGCGCGTTCGTCCAGCCGACCTCGGCACCGGTGACGTTCAGCGACCCGCTGGTCTGGTAGAAGAAGAGCGTCGGCTCGCTCCAGTCGACGTCGCTGCTCAGCCCGCCGTGCGCGGCGTCGTCGAGCGTCGTGCCGGTGAACGTCACGTCGAACACCACCGGTGCGGTGGAGCCGCTTCCGCTGATGCCGGTTCCGCTCGCAGTCAGGGTGAACGCGTTGTCGGCCTGACCGGTGTAGTCGATCGTGAGCGCGTCGGTCGGCTTGGTGAGCGTCACCGTCGTCGAGGCCGCGCCGCCGTTGACGTGCAGGGTCGTCTGGCCGGTCAGGTCGCCGTCGGACACGGTGATCGGGTGGTAGAAGGTAGCGCTACCGACGATCGTCGCGCCGCTCGCGTCGAGCGCGCTCCAGGTCACCGTCGCGCCGCTCTGCGACGTGTTCGCGGTCAGCGTGGGCAGAGTGAAGTTCACCAGCGCGGCGACGCCGTGCAGCGTGACCGACGGCGTGTTGTTCGTCCCGACCGTCATCGTGATGTCTTGCGTCTGGGTCGCGAGGACTTGGCTCGAGCTGTTCTCGGCCTCGATCGTGTAGTTGTCGGTCCCGGGCGGCGCGACGACGGTGATCGTGCAGGTCGCGGTGCCGCCGCTGACCGTGCAATTCGAGCCTGCCGCCGGCGCGAACACGAGCGGCGTCGTCGTGTCGGTCGTCAAGCCGGCCGGCGGAGCGCTGCCGTTGACCGTATTGAGGATGACCTCGACCTTGGTGCTGTTCGGGGAGACGTATTGCGGCGCGCGGCCTTTCGCGGTGGGCGCCGTGCGGCCGGCGATCGGGAACGAGAGAACCAGCTTCGCGGTGGCGGACTGCGGACCGACGGTCGGTGCAGCGGTCGCCGGTGATGCAGGCGTCGGCGAGACCGATCCACCGCCGCCCCCGCCGCAACCGGCGAGCAAGCTCGCGGTCGCGAGGACGGCGGCGACGAGTGAGAGTGAAGTGTTCCCGAACCGTGTCATACGATGATGTTCCTTGGGCACGCCCGCTGGCGCGTGATGTCCGAGGCGGTGAAAAGGACCGCCCGCCGTCCCCGCGCGGCGAGCGGTCCGGATCTCCGGAGTCGCGTTAGTTGCGACGGTGTCCGTTCACGCCGATGCCCGCCGTCGTGTAGGTGACGGTCAAGGTCGCGCTCCCGTCGGTCGTGTTCGACGACAGTCCGTCTCCGACGGTCGCTGTGCACGAGCCGGCGGACGGGCTCGCGACGACGGTCGCGGTGAACGGGGTGCCGTTGACCGCGTCGTTCGACCCAGCCGACACCGTTGCGATCGTCGTGCAGGCCGGCGTCCCGATGACGCTGAGCGCGTGGCCATACGGGGTGTTCGTCCAACCGGACTCGGTGAACGACTCCGTGCCGGTGCTGCCGACGCCGCTCAAGGTGAACAGGTCGATCTCGGCGGAGCTCGACAACGCGACGCCGGCCGGCGTTGCTGCGCTGGCATTGAAGGCCGGCGCATTGAGGTTCGGCTGGAACGATCCCGTTGCACTGGTGGCCGTGCTCGCGGAGGCGGTCAAGGTTACCGGATTCTCGGCGAGTCCGTCGTACGCGAACGACGCAGTCGTGTCGGGGCTGCTGAAAGTCGCCGACGTCGCCGCGCCGCTCGTGCAGCTCGAGGTGCCGGACGCAACCAAGCAGCTTCCGTGCGCGGCGGTATCGGGATCGCTGACCGTGATGTTGAGCGGCGCCCCGTTGTCATCGACGTAGAAGACCGACGGGCTTTGGCTGGTCGGGATCACGTTGCCGTCCGCATCGTCCGCAACGACGGAGATCGCGCTCGACTGCCCTTGCGTTCCGGCGTTGAGCGCCGTCGGAAGGTTGCTGATCGAGAGCGTGACCGGAATCGCGCCGAGCGTAAGCGTCTCTGAGTTCGAGCTGCCGGCCGTGACGGTTACGTTGTTGAGTTGGGCCGCGTTGAGCGGGTGGCCACTGGCCGGCGTCGCGTTGTCGTACGTCACCACGGTGAAGGAGTCCGTTCCGGGCGGCGACGGCGGTCCGGCGACGGTGCAGCCTGAGTTGCACGTGCCGGCGGGGATCGTCGTCGTGGCGGGGTTTCCGCTCAGCGTGCCCGGCGCGATCCCGACCGAGTCCGCCGTCAGCGTGATGACGACCGACAGCGTGCTGCTCGAGATGTATTGCGGCTGCCGCGCCTTGCCGGACTTCGCGCGCGCGGGAACTCTGATGGTGAACTTCGGGGTAACGTAGTTGCTCTGCGGCTGAGTCGGTGCCGTCGTCGGCTGGCTGGTGACGGGCGGTGCCGTGGTGCCGCCGCCCCCTCCACCGCCGCAACCCGCAAGCGCCGCGACGGCGACCAGGGTCAGAATCTTGCGCATGTGAGTAGTGCTCCTTGCGAGGTGGATGCTCACCAACGGGCTCCGTTGATGATGATGCCGTTGGTGGTGACGACGATGTTTACGTTGGCTTGCTGGCTGTTGCTGTCGGTGAAAGTCACACTGCAGGAACCGGCGGCCGTACCCGTGACGGTGTAGGTCGCGGTGGCGCCGTGGTTGTTCGAGGTTGTGACGGTCGCGACGCCGCTGCAGGTGTCGTTCTCGCCGAACGTCCCGCCGTATCCCGTCTCGGTGACGGTGATGGGCTTGGCGAACGTCGGCCCGATGCCGTAGACGTCGGTCGGATTCGGACCGGCCGTCAGCACGCCCGGCGGCGGGGTCGGCGTAGGTGACGGTGTCGGCACCGGAGTGCGCGTCGGCGTCGGCACAGGCGTCGGCGTACGCGTCGGGGTCGCGGTCGGATGCGGCGTCGGCGTGTTCGTCGGGTGCGGCGTCGGCGTGTTCGTCGGGTGCGGCGTCGGCG
>OBLV0100000069.1_pt1 | contig 47720 bp, 35 predicted proteins | sample 1520071 | NCBI WGS metagenome assembly OBLV01 (sample SAMEA3888446, study PRJEB22518) | metagenome | reverse complement strand
CTTTCCCTACACGACGCTCTTCCGATCTGGCGACGATCTCGGTGAGTTTCGGGGCGACGGTGAACAGGTCGCCCACCACGCCGAAGTCGGCGATTTCGAAGATCGGCGCCTCCGGGTCCTTGTTGACCGCCACGATGGTCTTGGATGTCTGCATCCCGGCCCGATGTTGGATGGCGCCGGAGATACCCAGCGCCACGTAGAGCTGGGGCGAGACGGTCTTACCGGTCTGCCCGACCTGGAACTGGTGCGGGTAGTAACCGGCGTCGACGGCGGCCCGGGAGGCACCCACCGCCGCCCCGAGTGAGTCGGCGAGCTTCTCGACCACCCCGAAACTGTCCGCCGAGCCGACGCCACGGCCCCCGGAGACCACCACGCCGGCTTCCGAGAGCTCCGGACGCTCCCCTCCCTCGATGGGGCGGCGCTCCAGGACCGTCGCTGCCGAGCTCACCGGGGGAATCTCGACGATCTGCTCGGCGGCCGCGGCCGGTGACTCGGCAGCCTCCACCGCCCCGGCTCGAACGGTGATCACCACGGTCGGCGTGGTGGCCCGGGACTTGGCCAGGTAGGAGCCGCCGAACACGGAATGCGTCGCGGTGCCATCCCCCGAGAGCTCCACGGCATCGGAGAGCAGCCCCGATCCAGTGCGCACCGCGAGCTTGCCCGCGATCTCCTTACCGTCCGCCGAGGCGGCGATCAGGATCGCGGCAGGTTGGGCAGAGTCCACCAGGGCAGCCAGCACTCCCACCGCCGGGGCGGTGAGGTACTGATCCACCTCAGCGGACTCGGCCACGTAAACCTTGGTCGCGCCGTAGGCCGCCAACCGGTCCTTGAGCGCGCCGGCGGTGCCGGGTGTGGCGACCACCACGGCCGCCGGCTCGCCCAGCTTCGCGGCCGCGGTGAGCAGCTCGTTGGTGACCTTCTTGACCTCGCCGCCCGAGTGCTCGACGAGGACCAGGACCTCTGACATGGCGGTTCCCCTCCTCACACGGGTGCGGATCAGATCAGTTTCTGGCCGATGAGGTAGTCGGCGAGTTTGGCCGCACCGTCGCCCTCGTCGGTGACGATCTGCCCACCCACCCGGGTCGGGCGCGGCGTGGCCTCGACCACCGTCGAGGTCGCACTGGCCAACCCGACATCCCCCGGCCCCAGACCAACATCGGCCAGCGAGAGGACGCTGATCGACTTCTTCTTGGCCGCCATGATGCCCTTGAACGATGGGTAGCGCGGCTCGTTGATCTTCTCATTCACGCTGATCACAGCGGGCAGCTCAGCCTGCAGAACGGTCACTGCGTCCTCGGTCTCCCGCTCGACGGTCACCGTGCGCCCGTCGAGGGTGACCTTGCGGGCATGGGTCAGCTCCGGCAGGCCGAGAAGATCGGCGACCATCGCCGGGATGGCGCCCATCGTGCCGTCGGTGGCCTCATTGCCGCCGATGACGAGGTCGACTTCGCCGAGAGTGCCGATGACCTTGGCCAGCGCCCGGGCGGTCTGGATCGCGCACGATCCGTGCGCACCCTCGTCGGCGAGATGTACCGCTTTGTCTGCGCCCATGGACAGTGCCTTGCGGATGGCGTCCGTGGCCCGTTCGGGCCCCATGGTCACGACAGTGATCTCCCCGTCCCCCGCTTCTTTGATCTTGAGCGCCTCCTCGACCGCGCGCTCGTTGATCTCATCGAGGACAGCATCAGCCGAGGCGCGATCGAGAGTGTGGTCGGAATCGGCCAGCGCGCGCGTGGACCAGGTGTCCGGCACCTGCTTGATCAGGACCACAATGTTCATGATGAGAAGGTTACCCGCCGGTAGGTCCGCAGCCTACCGTCAGGTGACCGCGCTCACCGTGATGTGGCTGCGGGCTCACCAGCGTGAGTGAGCTTGGCTCGCAGACTTAGCTCACGTCCGCGCTGGTGCAGGAAAGGAACTCCCCGAGCGCCTTGTTCACCGTTTCCGGCGCGTCCAACGGAATCCAGTGGCCGGCCCCCTCGATTCGCAGGTAACGCCAGGACCCGATGACATAACGCTGCGAGGCCAGCATCTGGGCTTCTCCGCAGTGATCGTCGCGGTCGGACCAGATTCCCAGCACCGGGCATCCCACCGGGGGCAGTGGCATCGGGGTGACCCGGGCAAAGATCTCGGCGGGCAGGTTGGCGCGATACCAGTTCAGTGCGGCGGTCAATGCACCCGGGCGGTCGAGGTCGACGAGATAGCGATCCATATCGCCCTGATCGCGGAGCAGCGCGCGGAGCAGGGCCCACCCGTCGCGGCGCAGACCTTCCTCGGCAATCCCGGTGAAGAGGAAGAACAGCATGTACCAGGATTTCTCCCGCTGAGTCATCGCGTCGGTGAAGTAGGCCGCCGGGTGACCGACGGAGAGCGCCGCCAGCCGGTCGACCCGCGCTGGGGCGGCCGCGGCCAGCGCCCACCCCAGCGCGGCGCCCCAGTCGTGCCCGACCACGCTGACCCGCTGCTCACCCAGTGCGGCGAGAATGCCGATCACATCGCTGATCAGCACCTCCATGCGGTACGCCTCGACCTCCGCCGGATGATCCGAGGCGCCGAAACCCCGCAGATCGGGCACGATCACCCGGTACCCGGCATCGACCAGCACGGGAATCTGATGGCGCCACAACGCCGAGGAGTCCGGGAAACCGTGCAGCAGCAGCACGGGCGGTCCCTCGCCGTCGATGAGAACCTCGAATGAGAGGTCATTGACGATGATCTGCACGATGCCTCCCCGACATTCCCCGTTTTTCATCTACTCATCGCGCCCAGGCCACTCAGGGCTGGACGAAACGCAGCGCCTCCTTGAGCTGTGCCACCGTCTCCCCCGCCAGAACCAGCTCGAGAGAAACCGGCTGATTGAGCCCGAACACCCGGCCGTCAATTGCCAGCGTCGTCCTCGGCTGACCATCCACCCGGCCCGGGCTGAAAACCAGACTGGTGCTCATCCGGACATCGGCGTCGACAACGAGGCCGAAGGCCGCGAGATCATCGCCCATCAGGATGCAGCCCTCTGCCCAGTCGGAGCCGGCCCCCTTGAGCCGCTGCCATGGCACCCACAGCCAGGCCTCACCCTCGTCGATTCGCCGCTTATGGATCGCACACAGCGGTGCCGGGTAGGCCTCGTGATCGGCTCCGATCGGCACCTCGTGCCGCGGGTCACTCCGGTTCTCAGCGCAGTGGATCACCATGCACGACGGTGCGGGTGTGGGCGGCATCTATCCGACGGTAGCGAACCGGCGCCACCTCGGCATCACATGCGACGCATGATGTCCTCGACGGGATCGGGTTCATAGATTCTCGCCCGAGGGCCTCGGATTGCCGGTATCGTCGCCGGGGCCCGGAACGCGACACTGGACCACTCATCGGGCGGAGTGCCACCCCAGCACAAGTGATTATCCAGATCCTGGACCGCCTGAATAAGATCGTGCACAGCAGGCGGGGTGGCAGCCGGCGTGCCACCTCTGAGCTCTGCCACGGAAGATCGAATTCTGCGTAAGATCGCGTTCGGGTTTTTGGTGTTCACGGTGCCTCCCGCTGGCTGCGTTCTTGGCATCCAGGTTCTGTGTCTGCGCTGGTGAGCGCCCGAACATTACCCTTATGCAGCCCGGCCTGAACGACTGAACTTCGGCCGCCCAAATAGGGTAGGGGTGACGACCTGGGGTGACTCGATTCGTCGACAAGCCGGACACCGATAACCTTTCGTGGTCGCTCTTTTGTGCTGCACCTGCCGACTGATGTGTTCGCAGGCCCAGTTGGCCGAGGAGTTGGGGTGGGATCGGCCGGAGGGGTGGTGTTCCTCTTCGGCGGCGGCGTACCGGACGAGACCGACGTGGCGCGGATGGTGTTGTGCGGACGGGGAGATCGTCTCGGCGACGTTCCGTGGCATCGCACAGGCGCGGGAGAAGGTCGCGGAGAAGGTGAAGCTGTCGCTGGCCGACCGTCTCGGGGCCGCGCTGGATGCTGTTGAGCAGGGTGTTACAGCCTTATGCGAGGCAGGAGCGCCAGGTCCTCTGATCGGCGATCCCCCGGGGCGCCGCCGTTGCGGGAACGTCCTTCGGAGCGCCTGCCTTGGCAGGCTGCGCGGGACACCGAAATTGTCAGACCCCCGCGGGAGAATCATCGCGTGACCACGGTAGTGGAGGAGCGCACGCAGTCCCGCGTCAGCGAGCTGCTCGATGTACCGCGCGCGGCCGAAGCCGACTGGCGTCGCTGTTATGCGCGAATGTTGGACGTAGTCTCGCAGTTGGAGGCGGAAAGGGCGGGTGCGGCTGCTGGGTTCGGCACGGCAGCCGGCTGCTGGCCGGGGTGCTCAACCTCTCGAAGAGCGAATCCCGCACCCGCGCTGAACACGCCGAGGGTGCTCGCCTCGCGGCGGAGCCTGACCGGCGAGGTGCTGCCACCGCTGCTGCCCGCCACCGCGGCCGAACTCGCCGCCGGCACCATCGGACCCTCCCAGGTCCGGGTGATCACCGCGGTCAAGCGTCATTCATGTACCACGAGGTGACCTGGCAAGACGCGACCCAGACTGCAACACCACTGTCACGCTCGAACATTCTGCTCCACTCCGGGGATGCGCTCGGGCTTCTGGTGCCACGTTGCGACCGTCCGCACCGCGGGTGCCCGGATGCGCGGCGAACGACTCATTGGTCATCCGTAACGCGGCTTGCAACGCGCACGCGGCGCGGCCCGTCCACAGCTGTACCGGTTCTATCAGAAATAATCCCAAGAGCCGGGCAGTGCACTGCGAATGCACTGAGAGCACGTTAGTAGTGCATAGCAGATGCATGGTTGGTGCGGCGGATTCGCCGTTGACTTACCGGCATGAACAGCAGCCACCCGGACACTCAGCCCCTCACTCTTTTACGACCCGGATCGACGAGCCTGATCACCGCTTCGACGTTGGCGTTAATCTCGTCGAGCCGGTCGCTCACCTGGCCAATAGCGCCAAGCCGAGTCTCTATTTGCGTAAGCCGGTATTCGATCGCGGCCAGCCTTCCCGTAACGTCGTCGTCGGAACGGCTCACCGGCTCGCCGATATGCGGGACACGCTGGCCCTTCAGGACCGCGACGAGGTGCTGCGGGTGCCACCAGGGCTATGGACAGTGCTTGGAGCGTGTGCACGCTCCGCCGGTGCTGCGCTGAGTTGTGGTAAAGCTCACCGACCGTCGCTTTCGAGACCTGCGAGCGCCCAATCAACTCGGTCTGATTGATGCCGAGTTCTGTCACGCGCCGACTGATCGCTTCCGCGATGGCCGCCCAGTCCTCCGACACATATTCCTCCGCGCTCACACTGGCGGCAAAGACTAGCGCGGGCTCACACCGCTTGACGGATGTATCCGAGCACGAGGTACACCCATGCCGCAATGTGGACGCTGTTGTTTTCTCTTCAGTCCCATCGCTGACGGTGGGCTGGGTGCCAGCCGGCTCAGGGTTTGAATTCGGTCGGGTTGGTTGGCGTGCATACCGCGCTGCCGCTGCCCTCGTGGTTGGGGTGGGGTGTTCATGGGTGGGTGGTTAGGTGACGGTGACTGTTTGGCGTGCGGTGTTGTTGGCTGGGTTGGGGTCCATGGTTGGTGATGCCGCGCTCGCGGCCCCGAGCTCGGTGGTCTGTGGGGTGGTGGGAGCGGTCAGGACCACGGTGTAGATCAGGCTGGTGTTAGCGGCCAGGGTGGGGCTGGTGAACGAGACCACCGACGAGCCGAGCACGGTGCCGCCACCGGGGTTGGTGACGGTGTACCCGCGGGGCACGATCACCCCGGTGACCACCTTGGTGGCGGAGTTGGGTCCGTTGTTGGTGACCGTCACCGTCTCGGTGATCCTCGCGCTGTGCGCGACGGTGGACGCGACACTGACCGCCACACCCAGATCAGCAGTGGGTGGGGTGATGGCGATGCCTTGGGGTCTGCTGCCGGTCGGGACGGGGGTGCCGGCAGTGTTGGTGGCCACGGTGATAGGTGTCACGGTGTTGCTGCTTTGGTTGGCGACATATGCGGTTGTGCCATCCGGGGTGATCGCGATCGCCTGAGGATGGCTACCAACCGGGATAGGGGTGCCGGCAGTGTTGGTGGCCACGGTGATAGGGATGACCGTGTTGGTGCCCCGGCTGCTGACATAGGCGGTGTGACCATCGGGGGTGATCGCGACCCCGAATGGTTGTGTGCCGGCGGGGATGGGGGTGCCGACGGTGTTGGTGGCCAGGTTGATGGGGGTCACCGTGTTGGTGCCCGCGGTGGTGACATAGGCGGTGTGACCATCGGGGGTGATCGCGATCCCTAACGGATTGGTCCCCACCGCGATCGGGATCCCGGGGGTGTTGGTGGCCACGGTGATCGGAGTCACGCTGTTGGCGGATTGGTTGGTGACATAAACAGTCTTGCCATCAGGGGTGATGGCGATGGCGTCGGGACCAGCGCCCACCGGGATCGGGGTGCCCGCCGTGTTGGTGGCGAGGTTGATCGGGGTCACCGTGCCGGTGGTAGTGCTGTTGTCCGCGACGTAGGCAGTTTTGCCATCCGGAGTGATGGCGATCGCGAACGGACTAGGCCCCACCGGGATGGGTGTTCCAGGGGTATCGGTGGCCAGGTTGATCGGGGTCACGGTGTTATTGCCCTGATTGGCGATGTAGGCGGTGGTGCCGTTGGGGGTGATGGCGATGCCTTGCGGGCTAGTGCCCACGGGTATCGGGGTCCCGGTGGTGTTGGTGCCCACTGTGATCGGAGTGACCGAGTTACTGTTGGTATTCGTGACCAACGCCGTGATTCCCACAATAGGCGTCGGGGTTGGGGTCGGGGTTGGGGTCGGGGTCGGGGTGGGCGTTGGGGTCGGGGTGGGTGGGGTGGTCCAGGTGATGGTGATCTGACCGTTGCCGGAGTTGACGAATTGGCCGGGCGTTCCGGGGGTGGTGGTGCCGTTGAGCACTGAAGGGTCGACATAACCGCTGCCTCCGCCGGCTCCTCCGCCGGCTCCTCCGCCGCCGCCGAAGCTGCCGCCGCCGCCGGAGCCGCCGCCGCCGCCGAAGTAGCCCCCACCGCCCCCGCCACCGGCGGCAGCGCCGCCGCCGCCGCCTTGTCCCCCGTTGCCGCCGGTGCCCAGCGCGCCGTTGGCGCCGTTGTTGCCGGGGGTGGCGGCGTTGGTGTTGGTCCCCCCAGCCCCACCTTGGGACGAGGTTGCTCCGGTGCCGGCCGAGCCGGGGTTGCCGCCGCCGCCGTTGGTGCCATTCGCTCCGGAGGGGCCACCGCCGACGCCGCCAGCGCCGGCCTGGGCGTTGCCAGCGCCTCCGAAACCGCCCTGGCCGCCACCACCACCGGCGACCAGGATCCGCGAGGTCAGGCCACACGAGTAGGTGGCACAACCGGTCGCGCTGGCGCGCGCGTCCGAGGCGCCGCCGCCGCCGCTGCCGTTGCCGCCGTTGGCGGTGTTGGTGCCGCCGGTGCCGCCGGAAGAATCACCTGGGGCTTCGGGTGTACCCCCATTGGAGCCGCCGAACCCACCAACGCCGCCTTGGCCGCCGCACAGGCCTGGGCATTGACTGGCGGTAGGCGAGGCGGAGCCGCCGATACCTCCGATATCGACTTGCAACGGTACGCCGGCTAGAGCCACGGTGCCGGTGGTTTGCCCGCCAGGTTGCCCGGGGCCAGGGGGGCCTTGGACCACACTGGTCGATTGCCCGGATGCCGCTCCAATGACGGTAATGGAGGCCTGGGTGACGCCGGAGGGTGGGTTGAACACATCGGTGCCGGGGGTGGTGTAAGTGCAAGTGTTCCCGGAGAGGCTGAGGGTGCCGGTGTTGCCGCAGGTAGCCGTGGTCGGCGGCAGCGGAGTGGGCACCGGCGTCGGAGATGGGGACGAAGTTGGGGTGGGGGTCGGCGCCGGAGTAGGGGGTGGGGTGGTCTGGGGCGGTGGGGTGATCGCGATCCCACCCGGGCCAGAGCCGACGGGAATAGGGGTGGCAGGGGTGTTGGTGGCCACATCAATCGGCGTCACCGTGTTATCGCGGCTGTTGGTGACGTAGACGGTTTTGCTATCCGGGGTGACCGCAACTCCGATCGGGTTAGTGCCGACGTGAATAGGGGTGCCAGGGGTGTTGGTGGCCACATCAATCGGCGTCACCGCCTTAGTCCCCTCGCTGGCGACATAGACAGTCTTGTCATCCGGAGTGACCGCGATGCCCATGGGAGTTGCTCCGACGGGGATGGCGGTACCCGGGGTGTGGGTGGCCACATCAATCGGCGTCACCGTGTTCGTGCCCTGGCTGGACACGTAGGCGGTTTTGCCATCAGGAGTGATTGTGATCGCGGTCGGGTTGGCCCCGACGGAGATCGGGGCGCCGGGAGTATTGGTGGCCAGATTGATCGGTACCACTCCGCCGGTGTCGAACCGAGTGACATAGGCGGTAGCACCATCGGGAGTGATCGCAATCGCTTGATTGTCACCCACCACCGTGATAGGAGTGGCAGCAGTATTGGTGGCCAGATTGATCGGCGTTACCGTGTTCGCGCCGTTGCTGGTGACGTAGGCGGTTTTGCCATCTGGAGTTACTGCGATAGCCCACGGGCTAGAACCCACCGTAATCGCGGCGTCGGGAGTGTTGGTCACTACATCAATGGGTGTCACCGTATTATCGGACTTGTTGGCGACATAGATGGTTTTGCCATCCGGGGAAAACGCAATCCCGTGCGGGCTATGACCAACTGGAATGGCAGCGCCAGGGGTATTGGTGGCCACATCAATTGGAGTTAGAGAATTACCACCGCTGACATTGCTTGAGTTGACCACATAGGCGGCGACCGGGGCAGTGTCCGCGTGAGCAACACCACCAACGGTGGTCACCGTCAGGGTCACCAGCCCAGTGACCAACGTGGTCACCGCCAGCACCAACGACCCCTTCTGCCGACCACCCAATACCCAGGTTCTCCACCTAGCGGCTCCCTTGCCGGAGCTGCGCGGCACCGAACTTCGCCACGTCGCTTTGCTGCGCAAACCACTCCGTCGACGGACACAAAATGACTGGCCTGCCATGGCTGGGCTCCCGCGATGTGACGAAGGTTCCGGGCATACCGAATGCACCTGGCCATCCCTGGGGCACCCGCAGACACGCCCTGACCCGGAGATAGGCAACCGCTACGCGACGGATCAGGCGCACCTCGCGCATGAGGTCGTCTGCTTACACAGGCGCCGTAGTCGAGGATGTCATTGATGAGACGCTGCGCCCCGCAGACCAACACCACAAGTCCAGCAAGCAAGCAAGGGACGACCATCCTCTTCATAACGGACAGCGAGGAAATTAACCACCGCCGGGGACACCCATCACTAACCTCAGCTAAATTTCAACCATATGACTCTTGTAAGAGTTCTTGTAATCCTCTGCTCAAGTCGTCGTATTTTATTGTTTACCGACGCAACCCAGGGTTGAAGGCCGCAGTTGCGGAAATTTCTCCCCGCATAGCCCCTCGTTTGCGTAACGCATAGGGCTGCGGGAGCAATAACTCGAAAGGAGTCGCAGGCATGCGAGGACAAAGGGTTGCCACTGTCACGGCACTCGGTGCCCTGTTGGTTTTGGCCGCGCCAGGGATCGCCTTTGCCAGCACGACCGTTACGGTAGTGGCCGGGTCGGTGAACCACGGTTCGACTACGGCTGGCGCGGAAGATATAGAATCCGCGAAATGTGAAAGTGGATTGGCTTCTGGTGGTGGAGTCCTTGTTAATGGTACGGGTGGCTCGGCGGGGCAAAATAATGACATCCACGTGATGGGCACCGAGCCAGGAGATGGCAGCGGCAACGAATTGACCGGAAGTCCCGGCGTGATGACCGCTGGCGATGATACGCCAGAATGGTTGGGGGTCAGTGGTATCGGAAACATGGGTGGTGGTGGTGTCACAGACTATACTACCCAGCCGTTCGTGGTGTGCCTTACCAATGATTCCATTGACCACACCGAGGTGGTAATGAATAGCGAGGACGAGCCCACCAGTACGAATACCATGTCGACTCCAATCGTGGCGACCTGTCCAAGTGGCTACCGTTTGCTCGGTGGCGGCGCACGATCCAACTTGACCAGCAATGAAAGTGTCAAGGTGATCGGCAGCTACCCGACTTTCAACAATTCTTCCTATGATTACGGGGCGAAAGCGGCAGCGAATGGTAACACAAACCCAGATTCCTGGGCGGCGGTCGCATTAAACGGCGGAATGAGTGGTAGCAACAACACGACCCTCGTCTACGCAGTCTGCGGCGACAGCACTACTCCCACCGTCAAGGTCATGCATAACGGCACGGGTGGGCCAACATCAAATAACGGTCACCAGCCAGTCACTACTGCCACCTGCAGCTCGAATAGTTGGGGTGACTTGATCAGTGGAGGCGGATCCGTCAGCGGTGGCGATCCTACAACAAGCGACTTCACTAAGCCGGGTTCGCCGGGCCAAGGCGACCACTTGAATGGCATTTACCCGAGCGACTCAAGCGGTAACCCGACCAGCAGTGGTTCACCAACGAACTGGACAACAGTAGCCGTTGCCGGAGGAATGGGCAGCCCAATGGGTACTCGCACCGACGTATGGGGGCTATGCATTAGCTAAGCAGTACTACGCCCATCCGGCCGATTTGCCCAGCTGACGGTATCAATCAGCTAATGACCGGCTCAGCCGGCCAGCACCAGGAGCTGGCCGGCTGAGCCGGCCCACCTGGTGATGAGTCGCACCCCGAGCATCAGGCCGGGCTTTGACCAGCGGCGATATGTCGATGCGTCCAATGTGGTGAGATGGCGTTCTCCCTGCCTGGGTCCCTGCCGCGCCTCCCCACCCTGAGCTGCACCAACACCAGACAGGGAGGCAGTCCCCTCCGCTTCCTTATTCCCCCGGAAACCCCCGATTTCCGGTCGAGACGACAACCCGGCGCGCCTCCCTCCCTGCTCAACCATCCTGTCTATGACCGTGCGTGACTGGCAGCTGATGGACGGTAGCGAGAGGCTGCATTCTGGAGCGGCGGGTCGATCAGATCAGGTCAAACTCGCCGGGGCGCACCCGACGGCGAACGCGGTCCACTCGGTCGCGGTTAAGGTCAAGACCTAGCCGGTCGGGTTCTTGGAGTCCCACACGGTGCGGCCGGTGCCGAGTTGGCCACCTCGACACAGTCGCCGCCGTTGCCGTTGTCACCGTAGCTGGATTTGCGCCACTGGGCGCCGGTCAGGTTGGGTTGCCATGTGTTCATCACTCACTCACCTAGTGCTGCACTCTTGATCAAGAGGACGATTGTGCGGGGTTGAGAACTCCGAGACGTGTCGCCTGGATTCCGGACGGCGGTCTGGGGTGAGGCAGGCGGTGAGGCATCAACTGCCCACCAGGGCACATGCCTCACCCCACCCCCGGGCTGCTGCCCTGGTTTTGAGCTGCGATAAGGCAGGCAATAACGGTGAGGCAGACCAACGCTCACCACCCCGGAAAACAGCCGCTTTCGGCGGTCTAGGGGGGTGCCGCTGTCCTGCCTCAGCCAGAGGGCAGCACCGCGACCGCAGCCGGGGGTAGGGGCTCGCGCTCAGCGTGCGGGACCCAGCAGGCAGCGGGGCCGCTACCTGGGTAGACCCCAAGGTAACGGGTCCTGACCAGCACGGTAACGGGGGGTAGACCCTGATCGCCCCGAGCGTCAGGCATCCCGTTTCCGGGCTTCACACCCGTCACCCGGGGCCTGCGAGTGTCAACCCGGTGTAGCCAACTCCGCAGCGTCTGCGCTACCAGGCGCCCACGTAGCCTGGAGTCAAGTCCTCACCGAGGTTTCCCGCCGCGGGTAGCTTCCTGGGGCATCGGCGAGGGGTTCGGTGAGGAGAGGGGGTTTCGGTGGATGTTGGTGACGCGCGCACGATCGGTGCCCGACTGCGCCGGATCCGCCGTGCCCGCGACAAGTCGCCACGGGTGATCGCCGGGCTCGCTGGCATGAGCGCCACCCACCTGTGGAGAATTGAGCACGGAGAGCGGGCCCTAGACCTCTCCGAGATCGCGGCTCTGGCCGACGCGCTGCAGATCGCCCCGGTCGGAACTGATCAAGCTGCCGGTCCCCGCACCGGCCAACGGACACACCGACTCTGCTATCAAGGCGGTGCGGCGCGCGCTGCGGGCGGTCAGCCACGGCCGGCCCGGCGGCCAAGTCGTATCTGTCGACACGCTGCGGGCGCGGGTGATGGCGGTGGTGAGCGCTCACACTCGCTGCGATCAGGAATATCAGGTCGGTGCCGCGCTCCCGGCTTTGATCGCTGATCTGCATACCAGCATCAGTGCCGGTCGGGATACGGCCGAGCTGCTCGATCTTGCGGTGTTCTTGCACGTAGGAGCCACCACCGGGTGGCTTCGGGTGGCGGGTGCCGAACTTGACCTGCGTGAGCAAGCCGTGCTGTTGGGCAGACAGGCGGCGCAGGACCGTGACACACCGACAGCGCTGGGGTTGGCCACCTGGGGTGGCCTGCACGTGATGCTGATCGACGGCGCGACTGACCTCGCCCTAGCGGAGCTGGACGCCACCACGGTGCCGACGAACAGTGCCGAGTCGATGCAGCTGGCGGGCATGCTGGCACTGTCGCGGTCGTTGGTGGCAGCCGCGGATCACCGGAGCGGCGAGGTGGAGGCACCGCTGGAATTAGCCAGCGAGTTCGCGGAGCGCATCGGGGAAGGCAACGCCTACTGGATGGGGTTTGGCCCCACGAACGTGGGCTGCTGGCGCCTGGCCGCAGCGGTGCAACTCGGAGACCATGAGCGTGCTGCGGCTATCGCGGAAGGCCTGTACCCGCAGCGCCACCCGCACCGGGGAAGCCAAGCCCTGTACTGGGTGCAGTACGGGCGGGCGCTCTCCCGATTGCGGGGTCGCCGCGACGATGCGGTGCGGGCCTTGCGCCGGGCCGAGCTGATCTCGCCGCATCAGGTGCAGCGTGACCCGCTCGCGCGGGACATCGTCGGTGAACTGCTCACCCGCACGCACCGTGACTCGCCGGTCGGGCGGGAGTTGCGGAGGATGGCCGCCCGCGCTGGCCTGCCGATCTAACCCAGGTGATGGCCTGTTCCTGCCCAGGAACACCACCCGCGTGATCGCATCCACTCTCGTCAACCGTGACCAACGGCACTCGACCACAAAGTGATCCACCTCACCTGCACCCGGCACCCTCCAACCGGGCTCTCACCCCCGATGAGGCACTGGCAAAGCTGTTCATGGACAACGCTGACCAGGGCGCGAACGCCGCGAACGACGAGCTCATCGCAGCGCTACGGCACCGCGCCCGCGCGATCCCAGGCACTCGCGGACCGCCCATGTTAGGTCGAAGTCGATACCGACATAGTAAGTCAAAGCACCGGCTAGACAGGCGCCAAGAAGACCGCCCGCGATGCACTGTGGACATGGTGGACCTGCGCAGGTCTGACGCACCTTTCGACTCCCGACGCCGCCGACGCGGGCCTCGTCGCCCTCTGCGGGCTCGCCGTGCTCTCCGCTGCTTTGGTCGATCCGGGAGCTGGCTACTGCGGGTACTGCCGATCCACCATTCTGAGTCATAGATCGAGTGACCTCGGGTGACCGAGCTAGAACCGTCCACGAGCGCAGGTCAGCACGCTGAGGCCCGGCCATCCCACGCGATCTTCACGGAATCACTCGGATCATGTCGTCGGAGCGTCCGGATTCCAGGCGGGACCACTGCGCGGTGGGACGTCCGTTGGTGCGGAGCTGGTCGCTGTTGATTCGCCACCTTTGGGGCCAGCCGGCGGGCGAGTCCTCCCAGGTCTCTTGCCGGCCGTATATGGTCATGTCCAACAGCCCGTAGCTGGGGGCCATCACCTCGACGCCACGGCCGCTGGTCCAGTAGGTCTCGAAGACCCGGTCGGCGTGCCTCAGGTAGCACACCAGCATGAAGGCGCTGCGCCCGGCGAGCAGAGCGGCGGCGGAGGCTTGCGCCGAATACCAGGGCACGTCCCAGCCCATGAAGTCGCGGTAACGGACGCTCTCGTCGTACGGGCCCTGGCAGAACGTGGCGTAGGTGACGTCGCGGGAATGCAGGTAGGACAGCTCGCGGACCTGGCCGTTGTAGAACGTGCAGCCCTCGCACTGCGTGGCGGCGGGCTGGCCGGCGTGCCACATGTGAAAGTAGGCGATCAGCTGTCGGCGGCCCTCGAACACCTCCAGCAGCGTGACCGGCCCGTGCGGGCCGATCAGCGTGAGGGTGGGGTCCACCTCCACCATCGGCAGCCGCCGGCGGGCCGCCGTGATCGCGTCACCTTCGCGGGTGTGCACCTTTTCTCGAACCAGCAGCGCATCCCGTTCGGCCTGCCAAGTGGCCCGGTCGACCACCGCTGGTAGCGCGGCGGTGGGGTTGCCGCCGGACGCCGGCAACCCCACGTTCTTCGAGTCATTCTTCATGATCGCTTCCCTGCGGCGACGTAACGTTCTTCGGTTTCTCCATGGTGGTGAGAGCCTCGGCGACTTTGGCCAGCCACCCCTGCGAGATCTCGGCATCGGCGTAGTCGTCGTGCCAGTTCCACCACTCGTATGGCGGGGTTTGGGGATAGCCCTCGGGCGAGTCCTCCCACCCCTCCTGACGCCCGAGCGCGGTCATGTCGAGGTAACTCCAGGTGCTCCCCAACGCCTCGTCGCCACGGCTGTCGATGAAGTAGGTGCGGAACACGCGCCCGCCATCGCGGATGAACGCGTTCGTGCCGTGCCATTCGTCCACGCCGAAGTCGGTGTCGAAGCCGTCGGTCATGGTGTACCAGGGCATCGTCCAGCCCATCCGAGCCTTCAGACGCGCGATGTCCGGCTGTGGCGCGCGCGAAGCGAAGACGAGAGTGGTGTCACGGGCATTCAGATGGGCGAGGTGGGCGACCTGATCGGCCACCAGGGAACAGCCGCGGCAGGCGTGGTCGGGCCAGCCGAACACGCCGGGCTCGAAGAAGGCGCGGTAGACGATCAGCTGACGACGGCCCTCGAACAGGTCGAGCAGGCTCGCCTTACCCGCAGGCCCGTCGAACGCATACTCCTTCTCCACTGCCAGCCAGGGCATCCGCCGGCGCTCCGCCGCCAGCGCGTCCCGGGAGCGGGTCAGCTCCTTCTCCTTCGCGAGCAGCTGCTGGCGCGCTGCCTGCCACTCCTGCGGCGTGACGATCGGGGGGGTGTTCATGGTGATGTCCACCTTTCAGTCAGATCCGTGCTCCGCTGTGATGTCCTCGGCTTTGGTGGGGTGGGGTTGCGCTGGCCCGCGAGCACTCCGGTCGAGGTGGTCGGTCAACGCGCCGAGCGGGCCGTCCCAGTCGCGGGCCAGCGCGGCCAGGAACTGCTGCGCCACCTGCATCGGCGCGGAGCGCAGCCGGTACCGCACCCGGCGCCGCTCCCCCGGCTCGGCCGTCACCAGGCCGGCCTCGGCCAGTAGGGCCAGGTGTTTGGCGATCGCCTGCCGCGTGATCGGCAGGCGATCGGCCAGGTCCGTGGCCGTGGCCGGACCCGCTGAGGCCAGCGCGGCCAGGATGGCGCGCCGGCTCGGGTCGGCCAGGGCAGTGAAGACCTGCTCGGCGATCGCCTCGACGTCAGGCGGCATCGAGGTAGGCGACCAGTTCGCCCAGCTCGCTCGCCCAACCCCGGGTGTTGCCGTCGTACGCCGTGCGGTAGGCGTCTTCCGGCAACTGAGCGAAGCCGGTTTCGACCACGGTCAGCCGGGTGCCCGCACCAGCCGGTTCGAGCGTGAACTCGACATAGGTGCGGCGCGGATCGTCCTCGGGCAGCCCGTAGATGTGCCAGGTGAAGCCGAACACCGTCGGCTCCTCGACTCGTTCCACCCGCATCTCGGCGGTGTGGCCGCCGGTCCACGTCATCCGGGCCGATCCGCCGGGGCGCAGGTCGATCGTCGCCTCGTTGCCGAACCAGGTGCCCAGACCCTCGGCCGTGGTGAGCGCCGCCCATACCTTGCCCGGCGGGTGAGCGACCTCCACGGTCCGCTCGATGCGATCAGGAAAACCCATGACACCCTCCAACAAGTAGCAACCATTCGGTTGCTACTTTATAGCAACCGAATGGTTGCGTCAACAGTCCGGCGTCCGTGCGGCGGCGAGACAGCCGTTGCAGTACGACTTGGCCGACCCACTGCCGTGGCCCGGCGATCGCGACCGGGGTGCGCTTCGTGATGGCGGAGGCCAACCACCTGAGCAGCGGCTCGTCCACCTTCCCGTTCATGATCTTCCCGGGGCGCTGGCAGGACGAGATCCTGGAGACCTACCAGGCGCACGCCACCAGCAAGGGCGACACCGTCGTGGGCCACGATGTCTGGTTCGGCCGGGACGTGACGGTGATGCCCGGCGTCACGATCGGCAACGGTGCGATCATCGCCACCACCGCCGCCGTCGTCACTTGTGATGTCGCGCCCTACACCGTCGTCGGCGGCAATCCGGCCAGGTGATCAGGCAGCGGTACCCGGAAGGGGACGTCGAGCTGCTCCAGCGGGCGGCCTGGTGGGACTGGCCCATCGAGGTCATCAGCACGCATGCCGGCACCGTCATGGCCGGGACACCGGCGCAGATCGCCGAGATCACTGACCGGTTGGGCGGCCGCCCGGCATAGCCTGGGATCCGTGAGCGTGACGGTGGTCGGCAGCGTCAATCTCGACCTGGTGGCGACGCTGCCGCGGCTACCCGGCCCAGGCGAGACCCTCACCGCCACCGGCCTGGCCCGCATTCCCGGAGGCAAGGGCGCCAACCAGGCGCTGGCCACCCGCCGGCTGGGGCTGCCGGTACGGCTGGTCGCCGCGGTGGGGACCGACCCCGAGGCCGGCACCGCACTGGAGTTGCTGCACCGCGAAGGCGTCGAGCTCGCAGGCCTGCAACGGGTCAGCGAGCCCACCGGTCTGGCCCTGGTCACCGTGGACGCCGCGGGTGAGACCAGCATCGTGGTGGTGCCCGGGGCGAACGCGGCATTGCGGGTGAGCGCCGCGGACGTGGCCGGCGCCGAGGTGGTACTCACCGTGCTGGAGGTGCCCGATCACGCCGTCACCGCCGCCGCCCGGTACGCCACTGGGCTGTTCGTGCTCAACGCCTCCCCGGCCCGCGAACTGCCACCCGAGGTGCTGCAGCGGGCCGACCTGGTCGTGGTCAACAAAGCCGAGCACGCCGCGCTGCCCGGCCTGCACACCGCCCGCGCGGTCGCCGTCACCGATGGGCCCCGCGGTGCGGTGCTGCTGCGCCACGGCACGCAGGTGGCGGCCGCCGCGCCGCCGCCGGTGCACGCCGTGGACGGCACCGCCGCCGGGGATGCCTTCATCGGTGCCGCGGTCGCGGGCCTGCTGCGCGGGCTACCCGACGCCGAACTGCTGTCCCGGGCCTGCACGGCGGGCGCGCTGGCGGCCACCCGGCCCGGCGCCCAGCCGTCCCTGCCCACCACCGCCGAGATCGAGGAGATGCTCGCCCGGTGACCGTACCGATGATCATCGACACCGACCCGGGAGTGGACGATGCGGTGGCGTTGCTGCTCGCCGCCACCAGCCCGGAGGTTGAGCTGCTCGCCGTGACGACCGTGTTCGGCAATGTCGATCTCGCCCGCACCACCACCAACGCGCTGCGGCTGCGCGCCCTGGCCGGCCTCGGCCGGCTGCCGGTGGCAGCGGGAGCCGCTCGGCCCCTGGTGCACCCGTACCACCGGCGCACCGGTAGCTGGCATGGTCCGGACGGCCTCGGCGGACAGGCCGATCTGCTGCCCCCACCGGACGGGGCGCCACACCCGCTCGGCGCCGTGTCCCTGATGGCCGGCCTGCTGCGGTGCGCGGCCGCCCCGGTGACCCTGGTGGCCATCGGGCCGCTGACCAACATCGCGCTGCTGCTCGCAGTGCACCCCGAGCTGGCGGCGCGGATCGAGCGCATCGTGATCATGGGTGGCCATCTCGAAGCAGGGGCTTCGCCGGAGTTCAATATCAGCTCCGATCCCGAGGCAGCGCACCGGGTGCTCGCCGAGGAGGACCTGCCGACCACCCTGGTTCCGCTGGATCTCACCCTGCGGGCCACGATCGACCAGGACTGGATCGGTGAGCTGGCCGCAGCCGGGCCGCGCTGCGCCGCGCTGGCCGGGATCATCGAGCACTACCGGGTGGCCGTGCTGGCCGGCTCGGGGCGCGCCGGGCTGGCGCTGCACGACGCGCTGGCCGTGCTGGAAGCCGCGGTGCCGGGCACAATGGCCACCACGCCGGCCTCGCTCGGCGTGACCTGCGATCAGACGCCTGCCCGCGGCGCCGTCGTGACCACCGACGGCAGCACTCCGGTGCAGGTGGCCCGCGATGCCGACCTGGGCTCGATCAACGCGACGATCCTGAACCGGCTCCAGCGCCTACGGTGAGCTCGCGAGACCGCCGGGCCTGCATCAGCAGTACGAACGCCGCCAGCAGTGCCCCGATCACCCCACCCAGGGTGTTGTGCACAAGATCCCGGGCCTGGCATTGCCCACCGCCGGTAGCGGCCTGCACGTACTCGGCGACCGCGCTGACCAGCGCGCTGGACGCTACGAGTGCCAGCGGGCGGCGGGTCGCCAGGGTGCCGAAAAACGCGAACGGCACCAACATCGCCACGTTGAGCTGCTCGTAGAGGTGGATCAGCGACCAGCTCCCGACCGTGCACAACCGCAGCGTGGTCAGCGGGTCGAGGCCACCGGCAGCAAAGACCCCGAACGGTCGTACCAGAGTGACCGCCCATGCCGCCGCCAGGGCACACCCGCCGAGCGCCGCCGGACCGCGGTCCCAACCCCGTCGCGGTGCCAGCCACCAGGCCAGCCCACCGAAGATCAAAAATCCGGGGATGAGAGCGATGAGCACGTCGAGATGATGCAGAGCGACGTTGATCAGGTTGTGCGGGTTGAGGTCCGGTCCGTCTGACACCGTGCGCACGCTATCTTCTCGCTCAGCGCCCGACGAAGGTCGCCTTACCGGGACCATGGTCGAGGAACGAGCGGATCCCTGTCCTCCGGTCCTCGGTGTGCGCGAGCGCGGCGAACGCCTCGGTCTCCAACCGCAGGCCACTGCCGAGGTCGCCGTCCAACCCGTCGTCGATGGCCGCCTTGGCCGCCGCCAGGGCGCGCGCCGGGCCGGCGACGAACCGCTCGGCCCAGCGCCGTGCCGCGCCGTACACCTCGCCGGGGGCGACCACCTCGTCGACCAGGCCGATCCGCAGTGCCTCGCCGGCCTCGACGACGCGCCCGGTGTAGATCAGCTCCTTGGCCCGGGCCGGGCCGATCAGCCGGGGCAGCCGTTGGGTGCCGCCAGCGCCCGGGATGATCCCCAGCAGGATCTCCGGCTGCCCGAGTTTGGCATCCTCCGCGGCGATCCGCCGGTCGCAGCACAGCGCGAGCTCGCAACCACCGCCCAGGGCGAATCCGGTGATCGCCGCCACGGTCGGCTTCGGGATGTCCGCCACCGCGGTGAACGACGAGGACAGCGCCGCCACGTGCGTCGCCACCTCTGGATCCGGGGTGGCGGCCATCTCCTTGATGTCCGCCCCGGCGGCGAACACCGTCACCCCGCCATACACGATCACTGCCCGGACCTCGGCGAGATCCGCCGCTCGCTGCGCGGCGGAGCGGATCTCCTCGGCGCAGCGGCGGCTCAGGGCGTTCATCGGAGGCCGATCCAGCCGGATCGTGCCGATGCCGCCATCCACCTCGAGCCTGACGAACTCGCTTTCCATGCCCAGCACGCTAACGGTTCAGCGGCGGTGCGCGAAGTAGCGCTCACCGACCCGCTGCAACGCCAGATCGAGCCCGAAGGTCTTGGACAAGTTGTCCTCGTTGAGCACCGCTTCCAGCAGGCCCTGAGCGACCACCGCGCCATCCCGCATCAGCATCGCGTGGGTGAAACCCGGCGGGATCTCCTCGACGTGATGGGTCACCAGCACCGTCGCCGGGGAGCCCGGGTCGAGCGCCAGCGTGGCCAGCCGGGAGACCAGGTCCTCCCGGCCACCCAGGTCCAGGCCCGCCGCCGGCTCGTCGAGCAACAGTAACTCCGGATCGGTCATCAGGGCCCTGGCGATCAGCACCCGCTTGCGTTCACCCTCGGACAGGGTGCCGTAACGCCGTCCGGCCATAGCCTCCACACCGAACGCGGCCAGCAACCCGGCAGCCCGCGCGCTGTCCAGGTCCTCATACCGCTCCCGCCACCGCCCCAGCACGGCATACCCGGCGCTGACCACCAGGTCGGACACCAGCTCGTCGCCCGGAATCCGCAGAGCCAGCGACGCCGAGGAGAACCCGATCCGCGGGCGGAGCTCGAAGACGTCGATTCGGCCCAGCCGCTCGCCGAGCACGTGCACCACCCCGCGACTCGGGTGCAGCTCGGTCGCCGCCAGCCGTAGCAGGGTGGTCTTCCCAGCGCCGTTGGGGCCTAGGATGACCCACTTCTCATCCAGCTCCACCTGCCAGTCCACCTGATCGAGTAGCGTGCTGGCACCGCGCTGGACGGCCACGCCGTCCATCCGCACCACGAGATCGGTCAGGTCGATCCCGGTTGGCTGCCCCTCCCGCGCGTTCACCCGGCCATTGTCCTGATCGGCACCGTTGGTCACCGGACCGGGCAGGATGGCCCTGTGACCCGACTGTCGCTCTCTCACGTCGGCCGGCCATTTCCGCTCGGTGCGCACGCCGAGGGCGGCGGGGTGCGCTTCGCGGTGGCGTCCTCGATCGCCACAGCCGTGGAGGTGGGCCTGATCTCCCCCGAGGGTCGGGAACAACGGGTGCCGCTGGTCGAACGCACCTTCGGGGTGTGGCACGGCCTGCTGGCCGGGGTGGGTCCCGGGCAACGGTACGGCTACCGGGTAGACGGCCCGTGGGAGCCCATGCGGGGCCTGTGGTGCAACCCGGCCAAGTTACTTCTCGACCCCTACGCTCGCCGCGTCGAGGGGTCGGTGCGCGACCTGCAGGCCGCGCTGGGCTACCACGGGGATCCCGCGGGTCCCCGCTGCCCGGTCGACTCGCTGGGCAGCGTGCCGGTGTCCGTGGTCACCGTGCCCGGCGGCCCGGACACCGGCATCCGGCCGGACGTGCCGTGGGAGCGCACCGTGCTCTACGAGCTGCACGTGCGCGGCTTCACCCGCACCCACCCCGAGGTGCCGCCCGAGCACCGCGGCACCTACCTGGGGCTGGCCCACCCCGCGGTGATCTCCTACCTGACCGGTCTCGGCGTCACTGCGGTGGAGCTGATGCCGGTCTCGGCATCCTGCCCGGAGCCGGCGCTGCTGCGCGCCGGGATGGCCAACTACTGGGGCTACGCGCCGTTGGCCCTGCTCGCCGTGCATCCCGGCTACGCCGCGGTGCCCGGCGAGGAGATCGCGGAGTTCCGCACCATGGTGGCCGCGCTGCACGCCGCGGGCCTGGAGGTGATCGTCGATGTGGTGGCCAACCACACCTGCGAGGGTGACCTGAGCGGACCTACCCTGGCCTACCGGGGTCTGGACGCGCCCGCCTACTACCTCGAGCGCGATCTCACCGGCTGCGGCAACACCCTGGATCCCGGCTCGCTCACGGTGATCCGGCTGGTGGTCGACGCGTTGCGGTACTGGGCGAGCGAGCTGGGCGTGGACGGATTTCGCCTGGATCTGGCCAGCGCGCTCGGGCGTCCCCGGGGCCGGCCGTTCGATCCCTGCGCCCCGCTGCTCGCCGCGATCGCCGCGGACCCGCTGCTGTGCACCCGCAAGCTCATTGCCGAACCCTGGGACGCCACCGCCGAGGGATACCGGGTCGGCGGGTTCCCGGTGGACTTCAGTGAGTGGAACGGGCGCTATCGCGACGTCACGCGGGATTTCTGGCGCGGTGTCCCCGGCGTCAGCGAGCTCGCGTCCCGGCTGGCCGGGAGCTCGGACCTCTACGCGGCGAGCGGGCGCCGGCCGTGGGCATCGATCAACTTCATCACCGCGCACGACGGGTTCACCCTGCGGGATCTGGTCTCCTACAACCGCAAGCACAACGACGCCAACGGCGAGGGCGGTACCGACGGCACCGACGACAACCGCTCCTGGAACTGCGGGGGCGAAGGAGACACCGCCGATCCCGCGGTGCGCAGCCTGCGCTGCCGCCAGGCCCGCAACCTGCTGGCCACCCTGGTGCTCTCCACCGGCACTCCGATGCTGCTGGCCGGTGACGAACGCTGGCGGACCCAGCGCGGCAACAACAACCCCTACCGGCTCGATGACGAGACCTCCTGGCTGGACTGGTCCACCGATCCGGATGCCGAGCTGATGAGCAGCTTCACCCGCCGCCTGCTCGCACTGCGCACTGACGCTCCCGCGCTGCGCCAACCCGAGTTCTTCGAGGGTCGCAGCACACCCAGTGATAGCCCTGACCTGGTCTGGTTCCGTCCCGACGGCCGTCCCATGGAACTCGACGACTGGCGGGACGGGCACCGTCAGACCCTCACCATGTGGATCGACGGGGCGGACGTGCGTTCCCACCCGACGCCACCGGCCGCCGACTCCTGGTTGCTGGTACTGCACGCCGGCGCTCACCCCGTCATGATCACTTTCCCGGGGACCGAGTACGGCGAGCGCTACGAGCCGGTACTGGACACCGGCGCTCCCGACGGTGCACCCATCCGCCCACGCAGCCGGCGCCCCGGCACCCGGATGACCATCCCCGCGCGCACCCTCCTTCTCTTCCGTGCCGTCCGGCGATAGCCACGCCCCAGCCGTCGCAGGATCACGCCTGGTGGGCAGCGGCAGGCCTGCCCGCGAGGCACAGTCACCTCGGCAGCTCCTGGTGCCCATTCCCGCAGCGGCCACCACCACGGCGCCGCATCATGATCAACCTGTGGACAGCACCCTGGGTGTGGACAACTCATCCGGCCGCGCCCCCGCCTTTGATCAGCCGGTGGGCTAGGTGGCCAAGTGGAGCAGGCCGAACTCGGCGGGGGTGGACATCAGGGGGTGCTGGGGTAGCACCCGGACGGTGTAGCCGAGCAGCCCGGCATGGGGAAGACGCACGGTGACCTCGAAACGCTCGCCCATGTCGTCGGGTGAGTCAGGATCGTCCACCGGCTCCATGGTGACCACCAGCGGATCCCGGAGCTCGTCACCATCGTCGACCCGGCCGACGACGGCCTGAACGTGCACGTCGCCGGGTTGCAGGCCGGCCAGTTCGACGGTCGCGCGGACGGTCATCTCCGAACCCAGAGATGGGGTGTCGGGCAGCCCGGAGATATCCACCTGGGCGACCCGCACCGCCGGCCAGGCGGCCCGGACCCGCGACCGGTAGCCGGCCAGTGCCCGGGCACCGGCGAAGGAGTCGGCCCGCACCACCGCGGCCGAGCGGGCGGCGGGCGCGTAGAGACCCGTCACGTATTCCTGCACCATCCGGCAGGCCTGGACCTGCGGGCCCAGCGTGGCCAGGGTGTGGCGCACGAGGGCAACCCAGCTGGTGGGCACGCCGTCGGCGCCCCGTTCGTAGAATTGGGGCGCCACCTGGGTGGCGATCAGCTCGTAGAGCGCGATCGCCTCCAGGGTGTCCCGCCGCTCAGGATTCCCCACGCCATCGGCGGTCGGGATCGCCCAGCCGTTCTTGCCGTCGTAGAGCTCGTCCCACCAGCCGTCCCGGATGGAGAGGTTGAGCCCACCGTTGAGCGCCGATTTCATCCCCGAGGTGCCGCAGGCCTCCAGCGGTCGCAGCGGGTTGTTCAACCACACATCGCAGCCCCAGTACAGGTACCGGGCCATCGACATGTCGTAGTCGGGCAGGAACACCATCCGGTGCCGGACATCCGGCGAGTCGGCGAACTGGACCACCTGCTGGATCAGCGCCTTCCCCCCGTCGTCAGCGGGGTGGGACTTGCCGGCGATGATCAGCTGCACCGGATGGTCGGGGTCCAGCAGCAGCGCCCGGAGCCGCTCCGGGTCCCGCAGCATCAGGGTGAGCCGCTTGTAGGTGGGCACCCGGCGGGCGAAGCCCAGGGTGAGCACCTGGGGGTCGAAAACCCGCGAGGTCCAGCCCAGCTCCGGCGCGGATGCACCCCGCTCCAGCCAGGCGGCCCGGACCCGGCGGCGTACCTCTTCGACCAGCTTGGCTCGCAGCAGGCTGCGCAGGTCCCACAGCAGGGTGTCCGGGGCGGACAGCGCGGCGCCAGCCTGCTCGGGCTCGCCGAGCAGGCTGGCGATCTCCCGGGCCGCCCAGGTCGGCCCGTGCACCCCGTTGGTGACCGAGCCGATCGGTACCTCGTCGATGTCGAACTGCGGCCACAACCCGCGGAACATGGATCGGGACACCGCTCCGTGCAGCTGCGAGACACCGTTGGCGCGTTGCGCCAGCCGCAGACCCATGTGCGCCATGTTGAACATGCCGGGGTGCTCCTCAGCCCCCAGCTCCAGAACCCGGGTGAGCTCGACGCCGGGCAGCAGCGCGACCCCGTCGCCCGACTCACCGAAGTAGTGCCGCACCAGGTCCACCGGGAAGCGATCGATCCCGGCCGGCACCGGGGTGTGCGTGGTGAACACGGTGCCGGCCCGCACCGCCGCCAGGGCCTGGTCGAAGCTCAACCCCTGGCCGGTGATCAGCTCCCGGATCCGTTCCAGGCCGAGGAAGCCGGCGTGGCCTTCGTTAGTGTGGAAGACCTCGGGTTCAGGATGGCCGGTGAGCTGGCAGAACAGCCGCACCGCACGGACTCCGCCGATGCCGGCCAGGATCTCCTGGGTGATCCGGTGGTCCTGGTCCCCACCGTAGAGCCGGTCGGTGACCCCGCGCAGCTCGTCGGGATTGTCCTCGATGTCGCTGTCCAGCAGCAGCAGCGGTATCCGGCCGATGTCGGCCTGCCAGATCCGCGCCCGGAGGATCCGCCCACCCGGCATACCGACGTGCACCAGCAGCGGCGCTCCAGCGGCATCGGCCAGCAGCCGCAGCGGCAGGCCCTGCGGGTCCAGCGCCGGGTAATGCTCCAGCTGCCAGCCATCCAGCGACAGCGACTGGCGGAAATAACCCGAGCGGTAGAGCAGCCCGACCCCGATCAGCGGCACCCCCAGGTCCGAGGCGGCCTTGAGGTGATCGCCCGCCAGCACGCCCAAGCCGCCGGAGTAGAACGGGAGCACCTCGGAAACACCGAACTCCATCGAGAAGTAGCCGATCGCGGCGGGCAGCTCCTCCGGGCGCCGCTGGTACCACCGGGACTCGTCGAGGTAGGAACGGAGATCCTCGGCAAGATCCTGGGTGCGCGCCACCACGGCGTCGTCGGCGGCCAGCGCCGTCAACCGCCGGGTGGGGATCTCACCGAGCAACCGCACGGGATCACCCTTGACGGCGGCCCAAGTGCGCTCGTCCAGCGAGGCGAACAGGTCCTGGGTCGGCGGGTGCCAGGTCCACCGCAGGTTCGTGACCAGCGTCTCCAGCGGCGCCAGGGAGCCCGGTAGCTGGGCACGAACGGTGAACCGGCGCAGTGCTCGCACCCCCTGGACCTTATCGCGCAGCCCCGGGTTGCGGGGACCGAACCTTGTTAAGAGAACGTGATATCCCCAGCGGGCCCATCAGAACCAGGTCAAAAAAGGGTCACATTCGATGGGCGTGGCGGGACGCGGCCCGGCAGACTGAGGGGCTGGGCTGAGGGACGGGGCTGGGGAGCGAGGGAGGCCGGAAGCGGTGACTGGTCGGATCGCCATCGACGACGTGACGCCCGTGATCTCGTGTGGGAGGTATCCCAGCAAGGCAGTCGTCGGGGAACGCGTACCGATCAGCGCCTCGGTGTGGCGTGAGGGCCACGATGCGGTGGGCGCCACGGTGGTCTGGCGTGGTCCCGGTGGCCAGCCACCCAGCCAGCTCCGGATGCAGCCCGGGCCACCGGGTCTCGACCAGTTCACCGCGACGGTCGTCGCGGACCGGGTGGGCTGGTGGAGCTACCGGGTGGATGGCTGGGCCGATCCGTGGGAGACCTGGCAGCATGCGATCACCACGAAGATCGACGCTGGGCAGACCGCGTCCGAGCTGGAGAACGACCTGATCGTCGGCGCGCGGTTACTGGAGCGCGCCGCGCGACGTCCCGGCCAGCAGTCCAACCGGGCAGCGCTCAGCGCCGCCGCGGCAGCGTTGCGAGACGCGGACGGCCAGCTCGGCGAGCGGGTCGGCCCCGCGCTCGCGCCACCGGTGCACCGGACCATGACCGACGATCCGCTCCGTGATCTGGTCACCAAGGGACCGTCGCACAAGGTGTGGGTGGACCGGCCCCGGGCACTGTTCAGCTCCTGGTACGAGTTCTTCCCGCGCTCCACCGGAGGTCGGGATGCCGAGGGCAACCCGGTGCACGGCACCTTCGCGACGGCCACCCGGGAGCTGGACCGGATCGCCGGGATGGGCTTCGACGTGGTGTACCTGCCACCGATCCATCCGATCGGCGAGGTGAACCGCAAGGGCCCCAACAACACCACACCGGCCGGACCCGAGGACCTCGGCTCGCCGTGGGCGATCGGGTCGTCCGAGGGCGGGCACGATGCCATTCACCCCCAGCTGGGCACGCTCGAGGACTTCGAGGCCCTCGTCGCCCGGGCCCACGAGCTCGGCATGGAGGTCGCGCTGGACTTCGCACTGCAAGTCGCTCCGGATCATCCGTGGGCGAAGGAGCACCAGGAGTGGTTCACCACCCGGCCCGACGGGACGATCGCCTACGCGGAGAACCCACCCAAGCGCTACCAGGACATCTATCCGCTCAACTTCGACACCGACCGACGAGGCAGCTACCTGGAGATGCGGCGGGTGCTGCTGCACTGGGTGGAGCACGGGGTGCGGATCTTCCGGGTGGACAACCCGCACACCAAGCCACCGGACTTCTGGGAGTGGCTGATCTGGCAGGTCAAGGAGCGGCACCCGGACGTGCTGTTCCTCTCCGAGGCGTTCACCCGCCCCGCGCGGCTCTACGGGCTGGCGCGGCTGGGTTTCACCCAGTCCTACACCTACTTCACCTGGCGCACCGGTAAGGAGGAGCTCACCGACTACGCGACCGAGCTGGCGTCCCGAGCGGACGAGATGCGGCCGAACTTGTTCGTCAACACCCCGGACATCCTGCACGCCTCGCTGCAGCGGGGCGGGCCCGGCATGTTCGCCATCCGCGCCGCGCTGGCCGCCACGCTCTCTCCCTCGTGGGGCGTCTACTCTGGTTTCGAGCTCTTCGAGAACACCCCGGTACGAGCAGGCAGCGAGGAATACCTGGACAGCGAGAAGTACCAGCTGCGCCCCCGGGACTTCACCGGCGCGCTGGCACTGGGGCGCTCGCTGGAACCGTGGATCACCCAGCTCAACACGATCCGGCGGGCGCATCCGGCGTTGCAGCAGCTGCGCAGGCTGCATTTCCACCGGGTGGACAACGATTCCCTGCTGGCCTACTCCAAGACCGATCCGGCCAGCGGTGACACCGTGATCTGCGTGGTCACTCTGGAGCCGTTCAGCACCGTCAGCGGGATGGTGTCGCTGGACCTGCCAGCCCTGGGTTTGGACCGGATGGACCGCTTCCTCGTGCGCGACGAGGTCAGCGGCGAAACCTACGACTGGGGCCAGACCAACTTCGTGCAGCTGCAACCCTGGCGCGCCGTCGCCCACATCCTGGGGGTCGTGAGTGCGTAACAGTGTTCCTGCACCCAATGCCACTCACGAGCTGACGAGCGAGTTCGACGCGGCAGCGTCCAGCTACGACCGGCTGGTCGGGGCCAGCCCGGGCTACTACCGCAACCTGGCCCGCTCCGCGCGCCGCATGCAGCTCCCCGGTGCAGGTGCCGGGATGCACCTGCTCGATCTCGGGTGCGGGACGGGAGCCTCGACGCTCGCGCTGCTGGCCTGCGCGCCCCGAGCCCGGATCACCGCGGTGGATGCCTCGGCCGGGATGCTCGCCGAGGCCCGGCGGGCGAAATGGCCGGAACAGGTGTCCTTCGTGCACGCCCGGGCCGAGGAACTCACCGCCGCCGGGGTACACGGGCCGTTCGACGGGATCTTCGCCGCCTACCTGGTGCGCAACCTGCCCGATCCGGACCCGGTACTCGCCGGGCTGGTCGGCAGGCTGGCGCCGGGTGCGCCGCTGGCGGTGCACGACTACGCGCTGGATGGCCGGACGCTGCGCCGGGCGGTCTGGACCGCGGTGTGCTGGAGCGTGATCATCCCGGCCGGGAAGGTGGTGACCGGCCGGGCCGGGCTCTACCGGTACCTGTGGCGCAGCGTGCTGCGCTTTGACACCGTCGACGCGCTGACCGCCCGGTTGCGTGGGCACGGTCTGGTCGACACCCAGATCGCCACGATGCCCGGCTGGGAACGAGGCATCGTGCACACCGTCGTGGCCCGGCGACCCGCGTGAGCCAGCGCGGCAGCACGGCGCAAGCCGGCAACGGGCAGCGGCCTGGTCGGGACCGGCGGGCGGTGTTGCACCCGGCACGGGCTGGCCGGTCCACGCCGGACGGGCCCGCTCCCCGCGTCGCCGTCATCGGGGGCGGGATCGCCGGCGTCGCGGCCGCCGTGGCGCTGGCCGAGCGTGGCGTGCAGGTGCAGCTGCTGGAACGCGAGCAGCAGCTCGGCGGGCGGGTGCGCGGCTGGCCGACGACGCTGGCCGACGGGTCCGCGGTCACCATGAGCCGCGGCTTCCACGCCTTCTTCCGGCAGTACTACAACCTGCGGGCGCTGCTGCACCGGGCCGATCCGCTGGACCGGGCGCTGGTGCCGATGACGGACTACCCGCTGCTGGACGCGGACGGCCACCGGGACACCTTCCAGGGCCTGCCGCGCACCCCCCCGTGGAACGCGCTGGCCTTCGCGCTGTCCAGCCCCACCTTCCAGTGGCGGGACCTGGTCAGCCGGATCGACCCGATGGCCGCGCTGCCACTGGTCGACGTCTCGGTACCGGGCGTGTACCAGCGGTTGGACGACCAGGACGCGATGAGCTTCCTGGAGCGGGTGCGCTTCCCCGACGCGGCCCGCCACCTGGCGTTCTCGGTGTTCTCCCGCAGCTTCTTCGCCGATCCCCGGAAGCTCTCCGCCGCCGAGCTGGCCACGATGTTCCACATCTACTTCCTGGGCTCGGCCGAGGGCCTGGTGTTCGACGTCACCGCCGAACCCTTCCCGCAGGCACTGTGGGACCCGATGGGCGACTTCCTGGCCGAACTCGGCGTGGCGGTGCGCACCGGGGTGGCCGTGGATCAGGTGGCACCGGGGCGCGAGCGTCGTTTCGCGGTACGAGCCGGCGGCGACGGGTCCGAGGTCGACGCTGTGGTGCTCGCCACCGACGTCGGGGGGTTGCAGGCGCTGCTCGCCGCGTCCCCGGAACTGGGCACGCAGGCCTGGCGGGAACGCCTCGCGAGGCTCCGGGCGGCCCCTCCGTTCCTGGTATCCCGGTTGTGGCTGGACCGGCCGGTGCGCCCGGAACGGCCGGGGTTCCTGGGCACCAGCGGGTTCGGGCCGCTGGACAACGTCAGCGTGCTGGAGCGCTTCGAGGGCGAGGCGGCCCGCTGGGCCCGCCGCACCGGCGGCTCAGTGGTGGAACTGCACGCCTACGCCCTGGCCGGCGACCCGGAGCAGGGCAAGCGGCAGCTCATCGCCGAACTCAAGCGGATCTACCCGGAGACGGCCACCGCCACGATCATCGACGAGCGCCACGAACTGCGCGCGGACTGCCCGCTGTTCGCCCCCGGCACCTTCGCCGACCGGCCCACCATCGAGACTCCCGACCCGACCGTGGTGCTGGCCGGGGATCTCACCCGGGTGGACCTCCCAGTTGCGCTCATGGAACGCGCGGCCACCAGCGGGTTCCTCGCCGCCAACGCGCTGCTGGCCAACTGGGGGCTACGCGGACATCCACTGTGGACGGTTCCGACCCGGGGCCGGCTGGCCCCGCTGCGTGCGGTCGCCGCTCGCTTCGCCTAGCCCTACAAACGCATATCCCGATGCACACCCATCGGCCGGAGTGACCGGATCAGCCGGGCCAGCGGCCGGTGGTGCGGAGTTCGTAGCGGCGCGCGGCATAGGCCAGGTCGTCGCGCCACAGCCGTGCGGCGGCCCAGCGCATCGCCGGGCGCATCAGCGGCGCTCCGCGGCGGGCGACGGCGAAGCCAGGGCGGGGTGAGTTGGCGATGCTCGCCTCGATCACCGCGGTGCGGGGATACCCGGCGTCGTCGACACCGAGGGGCACGGCGTGCGTCTCGACGACGCTGCCTGCCCCCTCCCCTTCCAGGATGTCCATCACCACGGTCCGCGGCTCGGGGCAGGTGAACGCGGCACGCACCGGGACGCCCACCCGCTTGGTGAGCCGGAACGCAACCTCGATCACGAACTGGTCGACCTGCTCGGTCGGTTCCTCGATCACCCGCAACCCCACGAACGAGTACGGGTGAAACCAGCTGCCGTGCCACGGGTCGAGCCGGTTGGCGATCACGTCTTCAGGCTCGCACCGCCCGATCCCGGTGTACACCGCGTCGATGCTGGTCTCCGGGTCGGGCCGGCGGTGCAGCACCGGAGCGGGCAGCGGATCCTCACCGCCCACCGAATCCAGCCGCACCCAGACCAGCACCCCGTCGTCGTGCGCCGGGAACGGATCCCACCCCGGAACCCCACCGGCCCCGATCGCCAGACCGTGCCAGCGGCACACCAGGTTCCCACCCGCGACCGCCCCCCGGCACAGCGGGGCGCCCAGGTGCGGGCACTCCCCCGGCCCGGCATGCAGCACGCCATCGGGGGTTCGCCAGGCCACCACCTCGATGCCCGCTACGGTGCGCCCGAACGGCCGGTCCCCGCGGACCTCGCGGCTGGCGGCGAGCACGTACCAGTTGCCTGCGGGCCGGGCCAGCGCCCGTTTCAACGCATCCTCGATCAGGCCGGGACGGGCCTCCCGCCAGGTGGGCTGCTGGCCGGCCCAGGTCCATGCCGGCAACCGTCGTAGCGGAACCCGGTCACTCATCACCGTCACGCACCCCTTCCGGCCTTCTCCGGCTCACGGCCTCCGCACTTGACCGTATCTCGCTTTGCGCTGCGGGGCTCGGACCGGTACGACTGAGACAGTCCGGTTGAGCACCATCCGACGAAGGTCGAATCCTGATGTCCTCTGCCGAGCTGCGTAACGAGCCTCACCCCGACCTCGAAGGGATCCCGCATACCGGTGATGCGGTGTTGCCCGACGGTCACCTGGCCGAACCCCAGGCCGATGACTTCGAGCACGCCTCGGCCGCCCCCCGTGACCGGCACTGGTACAAGCGTGCGGTCTTCTACGAGGTGCTGGTTCGGGCGTTCCACGACCACGACGGCAACGGCACCGGCGATCTGATCGGTCTGACCCAGAAGCTGGACTACCTGGAGTGGCTGGGCATCGACTGCCTGTGGTTGCCCCCGTTCTACGCCTCACCGTTGCGGGACGGTGGGTACGACATCTCCGATTTCCGGGCGGTGCTGCCCGAGTTCGGCACCGTCGAGGACTTCGTCGTGCTGCTCACCGAGGCACACAAGCGGGGCATCCGGGTGATCACGGATCTGGTCATGAATCACACCTCCGACCAGCACCCCTGGTTCCAGGAATCCCGCCACGACCCGGACGGGCCTTACGGGGATTTCTATGTCTGGAGTGACGAGGACACCGGCTACCCGGACGCGCGCATCATCTTCGTCGATACCGAGACCTCGAACTGGACTCGTGATCCCGTGCGCGGGCAGTTCTTCTGGCACCGGTTCTTCTCCCACCAGCCCGATCTCAACTATGAGAATCCCGAGGTCGGCGAGGCGATGATCGATGTGCTGCGGTTCTGGCTGGATCTCGGTATCGACGGTTTCCGGTTGGACGCGGTTCCCTATCTCTTCGAGGAGGAGGGGACGAACTGCGAGAACCTGCCACGCACCCATGAGTTTCTCAAACGCTGCCGTAAGGTCGTGGACGACGAGTACCCGGACCGGATCCTGCTGGCCGAGGCCAACCAGTGGCCCGAGGATGTCGTGGCTTATTTCGGTGATCCCGCGGTGGGGGGCGACGAATGCCATATGGCATTCCATTTCCCGCTGATGCCACGCATTTTCATGGCGGTCCGCCGGGAGTCCCGGTTCCCGATCTCGGAGATCCTCGCCAAGACTCCACCGATCCCCTCCGGCGCCCAGTGGGGAATCTTTCTGCGCAACCACGACGAGCTGACCCTGGAGATGGTCACCGACGAGGAGCGCGACTACCTGTACAGCGAGTACGTCAAAGATCCCCGGATGCGAGCCAACATCGGTATCCGACGGCGGTTGGCGCCGTTGCTGGAGAACGACCGCAACCAGTTGGAACTGTTCACGTCGCTGTTGCTGTCACTGCCCGGTTCCCCCGTGCTCTACTACGGCGACGAGATCGGCATGGGGGACAACATCTGGCTGGGTGACCGGGACTCGGTGCGCACCCCGATGCAGTGGACTCCGGATCGCAATGCGGGGTTCTCCACCTGCGACCCGGGCCGCATCTACCTTCCGGTGATCATGGATCCGGTGTACGGCTTCCAGGCGCTCAACATCGAGGCGCAGTCGGCTTCGACGCAGTCGCTGCTGAACTGGACCCGGCGGATGATCCAGGTGCGGCGGGAGCACCCCGCCTTCGGCCTGGGCGATTTCACCGAGCTCGGTTCCTCCAACCCCAGTGTGCTGGCCTACCGCCGCCACCACGGCGGGGACGAGGACACCGAGGAGGATCTCGTCATCTGCGTCAACAACCTGTCCCGCTTCCCGCAGCCGGTGGAACTCGACCTCTCCGAGCACGAAGGGGGGGTCCCGGTGGAGTTGACCGGAGGTGTCCGCTTCCCGCCGATCGGGGAGCTGCCCTACCTGCTCACCCTGCCTGGACACGGCTTCTACTGGTTCCAGATCATCCTTCCCGAGACCTGGGCGTGACCCATGACCAGTGTCAGCACCACCGAGCTCCTCGCCGACATCGCCGACTCGCTGGCGACGATCCTTCCCGAGCAACGATGGTTCGCCGGCAAGGGCCGGCCGGTCCGCGCGGTCCTCCCGGTCCGTGCCACCGACCTCGCCGGGGCCGACCCGCGGCTGGTCCATGCAGTCGTCGAGGTCGACCAGGGGGAGCACCCCCGGGACCGCTACCAGCTCCTGCTCGGGGTGCGCGGCGAGCTACCGGAGAGTCTCGGGCATGCCTGGGTCGCCGCGGCCGGCGATCACGCCGTCTACCAGGCGGTACACGATCCCGAGCTGACCACCGTGCTCCTGGAGCTGATGACTCGTGGTGCGGAGGTGGAGGGGCTGCGCTTCGCCACCGAGCCCGGGGTGACGCTGGACACCGAGCAACGCTCGCGACCGATCGGCGGCGAGCAGTCCAACACCTCACTGATCTACGGGCAGACCTACATCCTCAAGCTGTTCCGCAAGGTGGCTGCCGGTCACAGCCCGGACCTGGAGCTGCACCGCGCGCTGGCCTCCGTCGGCTGCCCGCACATCGCGACGCCGCTGGGCAGCATCGAGGGCCCGCTGAGTCGCGACGGCGGGGAACCCGCCGCCTACGGGATGCTCACCGAGTACCTGCGCAATGCCGCTGACGGCTGGGCGATGGCCACCGCGAGCGTGCGGGACCTGCTGGCGGAGCACTTCGTCACCGAGGGCGCACCCGGTTCCGTCGAGCACACCGATCCTGCTGACGCCGGTGGGGATTTCGCCTCCGAGGCCCACCGGCTGGGCCAGGCGGTAGCCACCGTGCACATCGATCTGGCCCTGGCGCTGGGCAGTGCTGCGGCGCCGCCCGGCTACCTCGACACCCTGGCCGAGGGGATGCACCGCAGGCTGGGCAGCGTGCTGGGCCAGGTGCCCGAGCTGAGCCCGTACCGGGACGCGCTGCGGGAGGCTTTCGACGAGGTCCGGGAGCTGCGTGGCCCGGTACCGGTGCAGCGCGTGCACGGCGATCTGCATCTGGGTCAGGCGTTGCGCAGCGTCACCGGCTGGGTGCTGATCGACTTCGAGGGCGAGCCGATGGTGCCGCTGGCCGCTCGGGTCGCCCCCTCATCAGTGCTGCGCGATGTCGCCGGGATGCTGCGCTCCTTCGACTACGCCGCCAACCACCTGCCGCTGGGCGAGACCGACACCGAGTATCGCGCCGCCACCGCGCAGGCCTGGACCACCCGCAATCAGAACGCCTTCTGCGACGGGTATGCCCAAGTCGGGGCGGACCCTCGGGAACAGGCCGTCCTGCTGCGGGCGCTCGAACTGGACAAGGCTGTCTACGAGGTCGGCTACGAGTACGCCAACCGCCCGCTCTGGCTTCCCATCCCCCTTGCCGCCGTCGCACGCCTCACCGGCTGACGGTGGACTGGGTAGCCTGGCCCGGGTGGGTGCGGTCACGCCGTCCCACCCGGCGGATCTGCTCGCGAGCAGCCACACTGAAGGCACGACAAGATCCGGGGAGGGTGTCACCGTGCACGCGGCAGACCGCACTACGTCGGCGCCAGAGCTTGACGAGCTGAACCGGCTGCTGGCCGGCGAGCATCACGACCCGCATGCGGTACTCGGGGCACACCCGCTCCCTGACGGCACCGCGGTCCGGGTCCTTCGCCCGCACGCCGATGAGGTGACGGTGCTCACCGACGACGGGGAGTACCCGCTGGAGCACTACAGCGGGGGCCTGTTCCATGGGGTGACCCACAGTGACGGTGACTACCGGCTGCGGGTGCGCTACGGCGACTACACCGAGATCACCGACGATCCGTACCGCTGGCTGCCCACGCTGGGTGAGGTCGACCTGCACCTGATCAGCGAGGGCAGGCACGAAAAGCTGTGGGAGGTGCTCGGGGCGCACGTGCGGACCTATCCCACGCCGGGCGGTGTGGTCGAGGGAACCTCGTTCGCGGTGTGGGCACCGCACGCGCGCGGGGTGCGGGTCTGCGGGGACTTCGACGGCTGGTCCGGGGTGGCCACTCCGCTGCGCTCGCTGGGCTCGACCGGGGTGTGGGAGATCTTCCTGCCCGGCGTCAGCGCCGGCACCCGGTACAAGTTCCGGCTGCTGGGACCGGACCGCCACTGGCACGAGAAAGCCGACCCGATGGCCCGTGCCACCGAGGTCCCGCCCAACACCGCCTCGGTGGTCGCAGCCTCCCCGGCCCACGAGTGGAACGACGCCCGCTGGATGGCCGAGCGGGCCGAGGATCAGCCGGTGAGCAAGCCCATCAGCATCTACGAGGTGCATCCCGGCTCCTGGAAGCAGGGTCTCGGGTACCGGGAGCTGGCCCACGAACTGGTCGAGCACCTGGCCAGCACCGGGTTCACCCACATCGAGTTGCTGCCGGTCTCCGAGCACCCCTTCGGCGGCTCCTGGGGCTACCAGGTCACCTCCTACTACGCGCCCACGGCGCGCTACGGCTCCCCGGACGACTTCCGCTACTTCGTCGACATCCTGCACGGCGCCGGGATCGGGGTGATCATGGACTGGGTACCTGCGCACTTCCCGCGGGACTCGTGGGCACTCGCCCAGTTCGACGGCGCTCCCTGCTACGAGCACTCCGATCCGCGGCGGGCCGCGCACCCGGACTGGGGAACGCTGATCTTCGACTATGGCCGTAACGAGGTACGCAACTTCCTGGTGGCCAACGCGCTGTACTGGCTCGAGGAATTCCATCTCGACGGCCTGCGGGTGGACGCGGTGGCCTCGATGCTCTACCTCGACTACTCACGGGATGCGGGAGAATGGTCTCCCAATGCGCACGGCGGGCGGGAGAACCTGGACGCGGTGGCATTCCTGCAGGAGACGAATGCCACTGTCTACCGGCGATATCCCGGGGTCATGACGATTGCCGAGGAGTCCACAGCCTGGCCCGGCGTCACCCGCCCGACGCATGTCGGGGGCCTGGGATTCGGTTTCAAATGGAATATGGGGTGGATGCACGACACACTCGACTATGTCGGCCACGATCCGGTGCACCGCAGCTACCACCACAACAAGGCGACATTCTCGCTGATGTATGCCTGGAGCGAGAACTACGTGCTGCCGCTGTCCCACGACGAGGTGGTGCACGGCAAGGGCTCGCTGTGGAACCGGATGCCGGGCGACGAATGGAACAAGGCCGCCAACCTGCGATGCCTGCTGGCCTACATGTGGGCCCACCCGGGTAAGCAACTGCTGTTCATGGGTGGTGAGCTCGGTCAGCCGGCCGAGTGGGCGGAGAGCCGGTCCCTGGACTGGAACCTGCGCCACCATCCCCTGCACGGCGGTGTGCTGCAGCTGATCGGCGACCTCAACGGTATCTACCGAACGCACCGCGCGCTGTTCAGCCAGGACGCGAGCCCCGCCGGCTTCGACTGGATCGACGCCAACGACGCCTGGGGCAACGTCCTGAGCTTTCTGCGCTGGGGCGACGACGGATCGGTGCTGGCCTGCGTAGCGAACTTCGGCGGGCACCCGCACGAGCAGTACCGGATCGGGCTGCCACGCCCCGGGCGTTGGCGCGAAGTACTCAACACCGACGCCGAGAACTACGGCGGCTCCGGCGTCGGGAACCTCGGTGAGGTCGTCGCCGGCGAGCGGAGCTGGCACGGGCGGCCCTCGTCGGCGGTGCTGCGCCTGCCGCCGGCCGGCGCGCTCTGGCTCACCCCATCGGAGTCCTGATACGTGGGACTATGACGCTGAGCAGGCGGCGATCTCTGAGAGTCAACCGAAAAGCCCGCGAGAGGGAGTCCGTCCCGACTGTAAGGTGGTACGTACTGTGGTACGTACCGATCCTGTGGGATCGTTGATCAACGGGTCAACAAGGTGAGGCGGGACCGCCCAGACATATCCGGTGACCAAAGCGACGCCAGCTCATTTCCGGCTGGGGTCGCTTTGGAGTGGGCCCGTGCCCTCGTCGCCGCCTCTCCGGCGCGGGCACCGCTGGCGCCGTTGAGGCTCTGCTCGGAGATCCAGAAGGCCCTGCGGGAACCCACCGAGCGGCTGATAACTGCGCTGTCCGGTCCCGGCGTCGACACCCAGGCAGCCGCCGATGTAGGCGGCCAACTCGTCGCTGAAGGGTTCACCGGACCGCAGACCCTCCCCCGGACCTTCGAGGTGCTCGGCGCGGCTTTGCGCGGCGTCACGGGCGCGGAAGCGTTCGGATCGCCCTGTGACCGGATCATCGAGCTGCTCGGTGCGCTGGCGTCGGGATATGTATGGGCCCTACGCAGCCTGCAGGACAGCCAGCATGACGAACTCAAGCGAGCGCTGCTGCAGGCCGGGCTGGACCCCGGGCGCGACGGGCAGGGCAAGCAGTCCTGGTTCCGGCAGGTGTTCGACCGTTCACCGGTGGGCATCACGATCAGCGATCTCGACGGGCGGATCGTGCACACGAACAGATCGATGGAGGATGCGCTGGGCCTGGCTCCGGGCGAACTGGTGGGCCGGCACCTGCGCGAGCTGTTCGCCCCCGGGCAATGGACCCTGCTGGCCGGGAAGTACCGGGGTCTGGTGGCCAGCCGGGCTGACAGGTTACGCGTGCGCTCCGCGCTGCGCCGTCCCGATGACACCGCGATGTGGATTCACCTGGACGCTTCCCTGCTGCGCTCCACGGAGGTCGGACCCCAGCACGTGGTCACGATGACCGCCGACATCACCGATCAGTACCTGCTCGAGCAGCGGCTGACTCATCAGGCTCTGCACGATCTGCAGACCGGACTGCCGAACCGGCAGTACCTCACCACCCACCTGGAACGAGTCCTGGCGCGGCTGGAACCCTCGCAGGTGCTCACGCTGCTGCACCTGGACCTCGACGGTTTCACCGCGATCAACGACAGCCTCGGGCCCGAGGCCGGTGACCACCTGCTGGAGGTAGCCGCCCGGCGGCTGGAGAGCGTCCTCGCGAAGGCGCCGGGGATGGTCGCCCGGCTCGGAACCGACGAGTTCGCCATCCTGCTCGAGCCTCCCCGGGAAGCCAGCGACCCGGTGCCCGAGGTCGGTGCCCTCGCCGAGGCCATCAACGCCGAGCTGAGCGAGCCGTTCTATCACGACGAGACCGGGGTGGCGCTCACCGCGACCATCGGCGCCATCCAGCGCCGAGCCGGAGGGGCGAGCGCCCGGGAGCTGATGCGCGCCGCCGATGCCACGCTGCGCCGGGTATGCGGCCTCGGCACCCGCCAGTGGGCGCTGTACGACCCCGACCTCGACAGCTCCGACCGCATCACCCTCCGGCTGGCCGCCGGCCTGCCCGGCGCGCTGGAAACCGGCGAGCTCCAGACGACTTTCCAGCCGGTGGTCACCCTGGAGGATCAGCGGTTGGTAGGTGTCGAAGCCGCCGTGTGCTGGGCGCACCCGCAATCAGGCCTGCTGTCCCACGACCAGTGCGTGCACGCCGCGGAACAAACCGGTGCCGTGCACGAACTCGGTCAGTGGCTGTTGCGCACCGCCGCCGAGCAGGCCGTGCGCTGGCGGGAGAACCTCCGTGGCGACCTGCCGCCAGTAGTGATCAACCTCGCGCCGTCCCAGGTCCGGGACCCCGACCTGGTGAGAAAAGTCCGAGCCGTCCTGAACGAGACTGGTGTGGAACCCACGGCGCTGGAGCTCCGGGCTCCGGCCGCGGCCATCCGGATCGTCACCGGTGAACTCGCCGGTGAGGGCGGCGGCCAGGCCGAGGACAACCTGCGGGTGCTGGCCGAGCTCGGCGTGCGGGCCGGGCTGTACGACTTCGGTGGTGGCATCGGCTGCCTGCGCTGCCTGGCGGATCTGCCCATCCGCACGGTACGGATCGCAGAGCCGATCTCCCAGCAGGTGGCGGCCGACCCGTCCCGGATCCTGTCCCAGGCGGCGCAGGCGTTGGTGCACATCGTCCGCGGCGCGGGCATCGATGTGGTCGCCTACCCGGTGGACAGCGCCGAGCAGGCCGCGTGCTGGCCGTGGATCGGCGCGAACTGGGCGCTGGGCGCGCTGTTCGGCGCACCGGGCCCACCGGCCGGTATCGAACCGCTGATCGAATCCAGCCGCTGAGTGGGGCCGAAACGCCGCCGACGCTCTAGAACAGGGCCCGGGCCAGTGCTCGCCGCGCCGCGCTGACCCGGGGATCGTCCGGTGGGAACAGCTCGAACAGCCCGACCAGGTGCGCCCGGGCCCGGTCGCACTCCTCGCCGGTCGTCCGCCGCACGGTACTGACCAGCCGCTCGAACGCCTGCTCGGGTTGCTGGGCGGCCATCTCGGCGTCCGCCGCGGCGATCTGCGCCTCGACGTCCTCGGGTGCCGCGTCGGCCTTCGCCACCGCTGCCGGATCGGCTGCCTCAGCCCGGACCAGGAACCGGACCTGGGCCAGCGCGACTCTAGCCTGCTCGTTCGCCGGTTCGGCAGTCAATATCTGCTGGTACGCCGCTTCGGCCGTGGGGTAGTCACCGGCCATCAGAGCGGTCTCGGCGGCGACGAACCGGGGATCCTCGGGTTCGGTGGCCGGCTCCGTGGCCCCGGCGCCAGCTCCGCCCTGCTCGGCGGCCGGGATGCCTGGCATCTGATCACGCAACGCATCGAGGATGCCCGCGATCCACTCTTTGACCTGCGGCTCGGGTCGAGCGCCTGCGAAGGCGTCGATCGGCTGGCCCCCGGCGATGGCGATGACGGTGGGGATGGACTGGACACCGAAGAGTTGCGCGATCCGCTGGTTGGCGTCGACGTCCACCTTGGCCAGCACCCAGGCGCCGCCGGCGGCCTCGGCGAGCGCTTCGAGCACCGGGGAGAGCTGCTTGCACGGACCGCACCAGGTGGCCCACAGATCGACCACCACGGGTACCTGCATGGAGCGCTCGACGACGTCGGTCTGGAAGCTGCTCTCGGTGACATCGAGGACCCACTTCCGGTCCTCGCCGGCTGGAGTGTCCCGCCGGCTTGCGGAATCGGCCCGCGCCTTGAGCGCAGACAGGTCGACGGCGCCGGACAGCGCTCCGGAGATGGCTGCGGTCTGCTGCGGGTTAGGCCTGCTCACGCCTTCTATCCTGGCATGGATCCCCCCTGGGCATGGAACACAGGGGCATCAGAACGAGGCGGGCTCCCGGTACTCACCCCAGACGGCCTTCAGTGCACCGCAGATCTCGCCGAGAGTGGCCTGCGCCCGCGCCGCGTCGAGCATCGGTTCGACCAGGTTCCCGGTGGACCCCGCCACCTCCACCATGGCGGCGAGCGCGCGGTCCACCGCGACCTGGTCTCGCCGATGGCGGCGTAGTGCCAGCAGCAGGTTCTGCTCGCGTTCCACGTCATGGCTGATCCGGAGGATCTCCAGCTCGTCGGTGACCGATCCGCTCAACGTGTTCACCCCGACGATCTTCTTGTCACCTTTCTCCAGCGCCTGCTGGTAGGCGAAGGCCGCGTCGGCGATCTCGCCGGTGAACCAACCGTCCTCGATGCCGCGCAGAATGCCGGAGGTCATCTCACCGATCGGGTGCTCGCCTGAAGGCGATGCCATCGCAGCCATATCCTTGATGCGGGCGAAGATCCGCTCGGCGTCGGCCTCGATCCGATCCGTCAGTGCCTCGATATACCAGGAGCCGCCCAGCGGGTCGGCCACGGAGGCCACCCCGCTCTCCTCCATGATCACCTGCTGGGTGCGCAGGGCGATCTCGGCGGCACGCTCCGAAGGCAGTGCCAGGGTCTCGTCCAGGGAGTTGGTGTGCATCGAGTTGGTGCCACCCAGCACGGCGGCGAGCGCCTCGATCGTGGTGCGCACGACGTTGTTGTAGGGTTGCTGCGCGGTGAGTGACACACCCGCGGTCTGGGTGTGGAAGCGCATCCACAGCGCCTTGTCGCTGGTGGCGCCGTAGACCTGCCGCATCCAGCGGGCCCATATCCGGCGGGCGGCACGGAACTTTGCGATCTCTTCGAAGAAATCCAGGTGCGCGTCGAAGAAGAAACTCAGCGCACCGGCAAAACTGTCGACGTCGAGGCCGCGGGCGCGGCCCAGCTCCACATACCCGAAGCCATCGGCAAGGGTGAACGCCAGCTCCTGCGCGGCGGTCGCGCCGGCTTCCCTGATGTGATACCCCGAGATCGACAACGGCTTGTAGGCCGGGATCCGCTCCGTGCAGTACGCCATCAGATCCCCCACCAGCCGCAGGTGCGGATCCGGAGGGAACAGCCACTCCTTCTGGGCGATGTACTCCTTGAAGATGTCGGTCTGCAGGGTGCCGTTGAGCTTGGCGATATCCACCCCCTGCCGCTCGGCGGCGGCCAGGTACATGCAGAAGATCGGCACCGCCGGCCCCGAGATGGTCATGGATACCGTGACCTGATCCAACGGGATGGCGCGGAACAGGAGATCCATGTCCGCGGCACTGTCGATCGCCACCCCGCAGTGCCCGACCTCGCCGCTGCTGTGCGGATCATCGGAGTCGCGGCCCATCAGGGTGGGCATGTCGAATGCCACCGAGAGCCCGCCCCCGCCGTTACGCAGGATCTGCTGGTACCGCTCGTTGGTCTGCTGGGCGTTGCCAAAGCCGGCGAACTGGCGGATCGTCCAGGCGCGCCCCCGGTAACCGGTGGTGTGCACACCCCGGGTGAACGGGTACTCCCCCGGCCACCCGATCCGCTCGAAATCCTCGACGGTCTCTCCCTGGCGTGGGCCGTAAACCGGGTCGACCTCGGCGCCGGACAGGGTGCTGAAGTCGGCATCGCGGATCCGTCCCGCCGCTTGCGCCTGCGCGTAACGGCGCTGCCAGCGCTCCCGCCCCGCCCGCGGATCTCCGTACTGCCTGTCGTAGCCGGTCTTGGCCATGACTGCACCTTTCATTGGTATTCAAATAGTAGGACGACCTAGTAATGAACACCAACGTGCCGTGGATCACCCCATGCCCGCGTGCGCCCCGAGATGGGCGGGCACCGGGCGTCAGCTTCACCACCCACTGCTCTACCCGGAGCAGCGCACCTGCGCCTACGGTTCATCCATGTCGTCGCACCATCCGCTGCCGTTCGATCCGATCGACCGAGCCGCGCAGCTCTGGCAGGACCGCATCGGGCCCTCCGCCACCATGGCCGCGGTCACCAACGTGATGCGCGTGCAGCAGATCCTGCAGTCAGCAGTGGACGCGGCGCTGCGCCCGCACGGGCTGACCTTCGCCCGGTACGAGGCGCTGGTGCTGCTGGTGTTCTCCCGCCAGGGCACCCTGCCGATGAAGATCATGGGCCAGCGGCTCCAACTGCACCCCACCAGCGTGACCAATATCGTGGACCGGCTGCAGGCCGACCACCTGGTCGAGCGCGGTGGCCACCCCACCGACCGGCGCACCACCCTGGTCACGATCACCGAGGGCGGCCGGCAACGCCAGAAAGCCGCCACCGTGGCCCTCACCGACGTCGACTTCGGTCTCGTCGGGCTGGAGCAGGCCCAGACCGCGGAACTCACCGCGCTGCTGACCCGGGTGCGCCGGGCTGCGGGCGATTTCACCGCCCCCAGCTGAGCCGACCAGCGGGTAGGCGCCTGCTCAGGCTCCGAGCTCGGCAATCAGCTCATCGGCCGCGCGGTAGACGTCGAGCTCGCCCGCGACCACCCGCTTGGCCAGCCCCGGTACCGCGCTGCCCCGCAGCACGTCGCCGAGCCTGCTGCGCAGCTGCGCGAGCGCGATCGCCTCGATCTCGGCCTGCGCCCGGCGCTGCCGGCGGGCATCGAGCTCCCCGCGTCCGAGCATCCAGCCCCGGTGCTCCTCGATCGTGGCCACGAGCTCCCCGACCCCCTCGGCCCTGGTGGCCACGGTCCGCAGAACGGGTGGTCGCCAGCTCGGCCCCTCGGCCCCCCGCCGGCCCAGGGAGATCATGTGCTTGAGATCCCGGACCGTCTGGTCAGCGCCGTCCCGGTCCGCCTTGTTCACCACCAGCACGTCGGCGACCTCGAGGATCCCCGCCTTGGCCACCTGGATGCCATCACCCATTCCCGGTGCCAGCAGTACCAGCGTGGTGTCGGCCAGCGCAGCCACCTCGACCTCGGACTGGCCGACGCCCACCGTCTCCACCAGAACCACGTCACACCCGGCGGCATCGAGCACCCGCAACGCCTGCGGGGTGGCCCAGGCAATTCCGCCCAGATGCCCCCGGGTGGCCATGGAGCGGATGAACACCCCGGCGTCAGTCGCGTGATCCTGCATCCGCACCCGGTCGCCGAGCAGTGCCCCGCCGGAGAACGGCGAGGAAGGGTCCACGGCCAGCACACCGACCCGCTTGCCCGCCGCCCGCAGCGCGCTGACCAGCACGCTGACCGAGGTCGACTTGCCGACCCCGGGCGGGCCGGTGACGCCGACGACCTGGGCCCTGCCGGTGTCGCCGGCTAGCGCAGCGGCGAGCACGCGCAGCCCCGGGGCACCGTCCTCGATCAGCGAGATGAGCCGGGCCACCGCCCGAGCCTGGCCTTGTTTCGCCTGGACGACCAGCTCGTCGATGTCCCGGCCGCGCAGGCTCACGGGGGGCTCACACCGCGTCGTTACCGGACACCCGCAGGATCAGCGCGTCACCCTGGCCGCTCCCTCCACACAGCGATGCAGCGCCCACACCACCGCCCCGGCGACGAAGTTCCATCGCCAGGTGCAGTGCCAGCCGGGCACCGGATGCGCCAATGGGGTGCCCTAACGCGATCGCTCCCCCGTTGGGGTTGACCCGAGCCGGATCGATGCCCAGTTTGCGGGTGGACACCACCCCGACCGCGGCGAAGGCCTCGTTGATCTCGACGACGTCGAGATCGTCCGGCTTGATGCCCTCCTTGGCACAGGCGACCAGCACCGCGTTGGCCGGCTGCTCGTGCAGGCTCGAGTCGTCAGGCCCGGCCACCATGCCGTGCGCGCCGATCTCCGCCAGCCGGCTCAGCCCAAGCTGCTCGGCTTTGGCCCTGCTCATCACCACGACAGCGGCGGCGCCGTCGCTGATCGGAGAGGACGAGGCGGCGGTGATGGTGCCATCGGCCGCGAACGCGGGGCGCAGCTTGCTCAGGCCCTCGGCGGTGGTCTCCGGCCGGATGCCCTCATCGGCATCCACCACGATGGGATCGCCTTTGCGCTGCGGCACGGTCACCGCTGCGATCTCCTCGGCGAAGCGCCCGCTCTGCGCCGCATGACCGGCCCGCTGGTGCGACTGCGCCGCGAACTCGTCCTGCTCGGCCCGGGTCAGCTGGTGGCGCGCGTTGTGCTTCTCGGTGGCCGCACCCATCGAGACCTGGTCGAACGTGTCGTGCAGACCGTCGTAGGCCATGTGGTCGATCATGGTGACGTCGCCGTACTTGAAGCCGGCGCGGGATTTGGGCAGCAGGTGCGGCGCGTTGGTCATCGACTCCTGCCCACCGGCCACGATGATGTCGTACTCGCCGGCCCGGATCAGCTGGTCGGCCAGCGCGATCGCGTTCAGCCCGGACAGGCACACCTTGTTGACGGTGAGCGCCGGCACCTCCATACCGATGCCCGCATTGACCGCCGCCTGGCGCGCCGGCATCTGGCCCACGCCCGCGGTGAGCACCTGACCCATGATCACGTACTGCACCTGATCGGGCGTCACACCGGCCCGTTCCAGCGCGCTTTTGATGGCGATCCCGCCGAGCTGGGGGGCGGTGAAGTCCTTGAGCTGACCGAGCAGCCGCCCCATGGGAGTGCGGGCTCCGGCCACGATGACGGAACCGGTCATAACACGAAACCTCCGGCGCGATCGGCGACATCATGCAGGCTGTTCCGACCTTACCGCGCAAAATAGCCAGGCGGTGATGATGATGAACACACCCTGAACGGCCGTACGCTGCATCTCATGGCGCAACGTGAGTCCCCACTGAAATCACTCGTCACCGCAGTCGACCATGTGGGCATCGCGGTACCCGACTTCGATGCCGCCGTGAGGTTCTATCGTGAAACGTTCGGCCTTGAACTGATACACGAGGAGACCAACGAGGAGCAAGGCGTGCGCGAGGGGATGCTGCGCGCCGCGGGTGACCCGGGCACCGGAACCGCGGTGCAGCTACTCGCACCGCTGGGCCCAACCTCCACCATTGCCAAGTTCATCGACCGCAGCGGCCCTGGGCTGCAGCAGCTGGCCTACCGGGTCACCGATATCGAGGCGGCCATGGCCGGGTTGCGCGCTGCCGGCGTGCGGTTGCTCTACGACCGACCCCGGCAGGGTACAGCCGGCTCCCGGATCAACTTCGTGCATCCCAAAGACGCCGGCGGTGTGCTGCTGGAATTGGTCGAACCGGCCTCGGCAGAGCTGGGCATCGGGGAGTAGTCCCCTCGCCGCAGGCAATTTCGACCAAATGTCATGACTGGCACCTACCGCCCAACCGTAGGCTTGAGCACGTGAACGAATCCGATTCCTCGGGCCTGCGAATCGGGGATGCCGAACGCGAGGAGGCGCTCCGCGCTCTCGGCGAGCACATGAGTGCCGGCCGGCTCGACATCGATGAGTACGGCGACCGCTCGGCCAGGGTGGCAGCCACGCGCACCCGAAACGATCTGATCGCTCTGTTCACCGACCTGCCAGCCCCCAGGCCCTCCTTCCGCACCGCTGCGCCGGCCTCGCCGGACTCACCCGTCCCGGCGCCGCGGTCGGGCCGGCGGATGCTCCCCGGCGAGATCACAGGTCCGATCATCGCAGCGACCTGGGTGAGCGCCATGTTCATCGGGCCGGCAGTGGGCGCGAGCTGGCTGTTCGGCTTGGCGATCGCCGTTTCGATCATCCTGGGTTCGCTGACTCGCAAGGGTGGCTGCGGCGGCCGGCACCCCTGGCGTCAGCAACGGCACGAACGCCGCAGAATGATCCGCGACGAGATGCGTGAGCTGCGGCGCGGCTACCGCTGACGATAGTACGCACGGTGACCGTGCCGTCGCGTCCGCGATCATTGCACGTACGCTTGTCGGTCACCCGGCCACCGCTGGCATAGACGGAGCGGTCTCCTCACTCAGTCGGGGCTGTGGAGATTGATATATCAATCGGTAATCTCAGCGTAGCCGGCCATCCCCGAGCGGGACTAGGCGGACGAAAGGGGACGACCGTGCAAAAGATTCTCGACGCGATCCTCAACGACGACGTCGACACCATCGGCTCGCTGCCGATGCCTGACGCCTACCGGGGGATCACGGTCCATGCGGACGAAGCCGACATGTTCGCCGGGATGCCCAGCCGGGACAAGGACCCGCGCCGATCCCTGCACCTGGACGAGGTACCGGTTCCCGAGCTCGGTCCGGGCGAGGCGCTCGTCGCGGTGATGGCCAGCGCCATTAACTACAACACCGTGTGGACATCGATCTTCGAACCGCTGCCCACCTTCGGGTTTCTCAAGCGCTACGCGCGTACCTCCCCGCTGGCCGCCCGGCACGACCTGCCCTACCACATCGTCGGGTCGGACCTCGCCGGAGTGGTGCTGCGCACCGGAGCCGGAGTGAACGCCTGGAACCCCGGCGATGAGGTGGTGGCGCACTGCCTGTCGGTCGAGCTGGAGCATCCGGACGGCCACAACGACACGATGCTCGATCCCGAGCAGCGCATCTGGGGATTCGAGACGAACTTCGGCGGCCTCGCCGATATCGCACTGGTCAAGTCCAACCAGCTGATGCCCAAGCCACCGCATCTCACCTGGGAGGAGGCCGCCAGCCCGGGTCTGGTCAACTCCACCGCGTACCGGCAGCTGGTCTCCCGCAACGGCGCCGACATGAAACAGGGCGACACGGTGCTCATCTGGGGCGCCTCGGGCGGGCTGGGCTCGTATGCCACCCAGATGGCGCTGGGTGGCGGCGGCATCCCGGTCTGCGTGGTCTCCAGCCCGGAGAAGGCGGAGATCTGCCGGAACATGGGCGCTGAGCTGGTCATCGACCGGAACGCGGAGGGTTACCGGTTCTGGAAGGACGAGCACAACCAGGATCCGAGGGAGTGGAAGCGGTTCGGCGCGAAGATCCGTGAGCTCACCGGTGGTGACGATCCGGACATCGTGTTCGAGCACCCGGGTCGGGAGACCTTCGGTGCCAGCGTGTACGTCGCCAAGCGGGGCGGCACGATCGTCACCTGCGCATCGACCTCCGGTTTCAATCACGTCTACGACAACCGGTACCTCTGGATGAACCTCAAACGGATCATCGGCTCGCATTTCGCCAACTACCGCGAGGCGTGGGAGGCCAACCGGCTGATCGCCAGGGGCAAGGTTCACCCGACGCTGTCCCGGGTCTATCCGCTGCACGAGACCGGGCAGGCGGCCCAGGACATGCACTGCAATATCCACCAGGGCAAGGTCGGTGTGCTGTGCCTGGCCCCGGAGGAGGGGCTGGGAGTGCGCGACCCGGAACTCCGTGAGATCCATCTGGCCGATATCAACCGATTCCGGGGAGTCTGACGAACCCCGGATCGGCTCACTGCGGGTCCTCGACCCCCGAGTAACGTGGCCACATGGGCTCAGTCGACGATCGCGATCTGCTTCCGATGAGACCGACGTTCGACATCGTCCGCCGGGGCTATGACTGCGCCCAGGTGGAGTACCAGCTGGAGCATCTGCGCGCCGACCTGCAGATCGCGCTGACAGATCGGGATGCCGGGGCCGCGCAGGCCGCGGAACTCAACCGGGCGCTGGAGAGCGCTCGCGGAGAGATCGATGATCTGCGTGCCCAGGTGAAGCGGCTCGCCGCGCCGCCCACCAGCGTCGAGGGCATGAGCGAGCGGGTGGCCCGGATGCTGCAGACCGCCCAGGCCGAAGCCGCGGACATCGCGGCCAAGGCCACCACGGACGCCGCGGCGACGAGGATGAGCGCCGAGCGCGAGGCTGATGAGCTCCGCGCCCGGTACGAGCAGATGATCGAGGACGCACAGCGCCGCCGCTCCCTGATGGAAGCCGAGCACGAGCGGATCCTCGCCGACGCG
>OBLV0100000068.1_pt1 | contig 47746 bp, 43 predicted proteins | sample 1520071 | NCBI WGS metagenome assembly OBLV01 (sample SAMEA3888446, study PRJEB22518) | metagenome | reverse complement strand
GGCGGCCGGCAACTGGCGGCCGGCAACTGGCGACGGGTGACCCGTAATCGGTGACGGATGACTACCGTGGGTCGAAACGACCGAGGCCTCTCGGCATTTCGTCGATTGGCCGCCGCGGCGGCGGCGCTATAGCTGGCCCCAGTTGGTGAGGAGGGTCTGCGGCGGCGCCGGCGAGCCCACATCGAGCTGGATTTGGTTGTGGGCGGTGAGCTGGAGGTTGCGGGGGTTGCCGGTGTACAGCTTGCCGTCCTGATAGATCGTTACATGGCCCTGGGCCGGGCCGACCTGGTTGTTGCTGAGCGACTGGCCCCACTCGTCGAAGAACTGGCCCAGGGTGTAGGTCTTCTGCGTCGGCGACTCGACGTGGATGATGCCGTCGTTGGCATGGGTGTGCAGCCAGTAGAAGCATGTGCCGCTGTCAACGAAGGTCCCGTCGGTGGTGCTGACGGTTAACGGCGGCGTGATCCCGATCCCGTAGGGGACCTGCCGGGCACTGCCGTCGACGAAGATCGTCAGGTGAACATGGATGTGGTACACGAGCTGCTCGGTGGTGTTGCAGCTGATCCCGTCGATCACCCCGGGGTACTGGGCGGTGTTGGCGGCGGCCAGGACCGGCCCGTTCGGGATCGGGATCGTCTCCGGACCGGTCTCGCCCAATGCCGTGCTCGCAGGTTTGCTGGCGCCGTTGACGGCAAAGGCGAAAAAGATGACGAGGGTGGCGATCAGGACAATGCCGACCCCGGCCATGATCGTCTTCCTGTTCCACCGGCTCTTCTTGCGCGGCGGCGGTCGCCGGCTGGCGGTGCGGGCCGCTCCCGTTGGTGGCCGGTAGGTGGGTCCCGATGGTCCCGGCTTGGGTGCTCCACTGCCCGGACGGCCCCGTGGCGCGCCATCCTTGGCCGTCGTTGCTCCCGCTCGGCTCATGGTGCTGCCCGACTTGGCGGTGGTGCTGCCCGACTTGGCGGTGGAAGAGCCGGACTTGGCGGTGGTGCTGCCCGACTTGGCGGTGGTGCCACCCGCCCTGGTCGTGCCCTTCCCCCCCGACTTGGTTGGTGCCGGGCGGGCCTTGTTGACGGTGCCGGAGCCCGGTGGCACCGTTTCCTTGGTGGCGGTTCCGACACTCGACGTGGCGTCGGGCGCCTTGGGGCCCAGCGAGCTGCCCGCCGCGGCTGCTGCCGTGTCGGCCGCTTCCAAGCCGTCGCCGCCCGCCCCACCATTGGTGGGACCGGTCCCGCCGGGCCCCGCCGTTGTTTCGGCGCCGGCGGTGGCGCCGGTGGTGCCGGAAGCGGCGGAGGTGGTGCCGGAGGTGGCGCCGGTGGCGCCGGTAGCGGCGGAGGTGGCGCCGGTAGCGGCGGAGGTGGCGCCGGTGGTGCCTGAGGCCCCGTCGGCCCCGTCGGCCGGGCCCGGAGGCGGCGGCGACGTCTTGGCGGCGGGTCGCGGTGGTCGCTTAGACGGCGCGCGCCGTTGACTGGCCATCAATTGTCTCCCTGACTCGTTCCGCCTGATGCTACCTGCGCCAACCCGGTGACCGCCTTCGCCCTCCCGGTTTCACCGCCCGGTGGAGCGCGGTCATTGCATCCTGTAGTCTTTCGCTTTTCTCACCTTGAAGTCAGCCAAGCAGTCACCTTGCCGTCTATCCAGAGGACTTCCCCACCATGGATATTTGGAACAGCCCTGAGCTGTATATCTCGATCGCCGCGGTCGTCCTGGCGTTGCCCGTCGCCATCTATTTCACCGCCCCCGGGAGGCTGGACGCCAGGTTGCGCAAAGCCCGGGACGGTGACAAGCCGCGCCCCGGGCGGGCGAAAGGCACCACCAGCGGTAACGCCCCGGCCCGCTCCGCCGCCCGCCGCCCGCCGGCCGGTGCCAGCCTTCGTCGTCCGCGTGAGGATCCGGCCGAGGGCGCCGGCGGCGAGGAGTACTTCCGTTGGGGCGGTCGCTCGGCCGGCGGCGTAGGAGCGCCGATCGGGCCGGTGCCGGTGACCGCCGAGCACGAATCCACCCGATTCACCGATCTAGCCGGCCTCGACGAGGCCATCACCGAGCTCACCGAGGTCCGCGAATACCTGTCGGATCCCGAGCGCTTCCATGCCGTGGGTGCCAACCTGCCGCGGGGCATTCTGCTCTACGGCCCGCCCGGCTGCGGCAAGACACTGCTGGCCAAGGCGCTGGCGGGGGAGACCGGCGTGGCGTTCTACAGCGTCTCGGCCGCCAGCTTCGTCGAGCAAATGGTGGGACTCGGAGCGGCCCGGGTGCGCCAACTCTTCGACGAGGCCCGCCGGAACTCGCCGTCGATCGTGTTCATCGACGAACTCGACGCCATCGGTCGCAGCCGGGACAACTCCTCGTCGGGTAGCCGCGAGTTCGATCACACCCTCAACCAGTTGCTGGTCGAGCTCGACGGCTTCGGTGGCTCGTCGGGCGTGCTGCTGATCGGGGCCACCAACCGGCCCGAGCTGATCGACTCCGCCTTGTTGCGCCCCGGTCGATTCGATCGCCGCATCCAGGTCGAACGGCCGGACCGCTACGGGCGCGAGCAGATTCTGCGGCTCCATGGCGACCGCCGGCCCGTGTCGCCTTTGGTCAACTGGGCCGAGGTGGCAACCGATACCTCGGGGCTCAACGGCTCGGAGCTGGCCAACATCGTCAACGAGGCCGCGCTGCTCGCCGCTCGCAGCCACCAGGACTGGATCGAGCCCGAGAACGTTTGGGAAGCGGTGGCCCGTGTCGTCGCCGGCACCGGCAGTTCCCGGCTCATACGCGACGACGAGCGCCAACTTCGGGCCACCCACGAGGCGGGCCACGCCCTGCTCACCCTGCTGCTGCGGGGCCAGCGGCCCCCGTCGCGGGTGTCGATCGTGACCCGGAAGGGGGCGTTCGAGCGCTCCCCGTGGTCGACTGCCACCGAACGCGAGACCATGACCAAGCGGGACCTGATGGCCCAGCTGATCGTCCTGCTCGGCGGCCGGGCGGCCGAGATCCTGACCTTCGGCGAGCCCAGCACCCGCGCCGAGGACGACCTCGAACACGCCGCTTCGCTGGCCCGGCGCATGGTCGAACAGTGGGCCATGACCGGGCGCTTCGAACTGGCCGGCGGGGAGAAGGACAAGAACAAGAAGATGCCCTACCTGGAGGGCAGCGCCAGTGGTAACGAGGTGCGCACGCTGGTCTCCGGCGCCGAGCAAGCGGCTCGGACGATCCTGCGCGACAACCTGGCCACCCTGCGCCTGATCGCAGCGACGCTGGCCGAGCGCGAGACGTTGTCCGCCTCGGAGTTAGCCGACCTCCAGATGAACGGCGCCACCTTCGGCGGCCTGCCTCCCGGCCTGCGGCGCGCCCAGGTGATCGACCTCCGCGACGCGACCCGGGACGCGACCCGCGACACTGGGCCTTTTCGGACCATTGGCCCATTTGACCAGTCGAGCGGTGACGCCGAGATAGGTCCTAACAGCTACTAAGGGGCCGGGTAGAAGTCCCCGATAGAATGGCCTGATATGGTGGCCTAATCACGAACAACCGTGGAATATCGTCGAGACTAGCGAACGCCGCGGTGGTCGTCGTCGCAACCGGTGTCATGCTTATAACGACGGCCTGTTCTGGAGCGACAAAGGCGGCGAGCCCAACGACCTTGGCGGCCACGACTACGATACTTCCACCGCCGACAACCACAACAACGCTCGTTCCTCCCGACTACAGCCAGTTTACCGACGCCAACGAGGGCTTCGAGATCGCGGTGCCGGCGTCGTGGTACCAGGTCGACCCTTCGAGCGCCAAGGCCGCGGAAGACATCCAGAGGTTGGTCACGGCCAATCCCGGGTTGAAACCGATCTTCGGATCCGGGGCCGTTGATTTGGCGTCGACGGGCATTGTGTTCATCGCCGTCGAGACCGGGGCCGGGGCCGAACCGCCCGCTATCGACATTGCGGTCAAGCCGGCGGTCGGTGCTACTGCTAGCGATCTGCCTCTTTTCGAAAGTGCGGTGGCGGCCGTGTACAAGCAAATCGGCGGTGTGGTTTCAGGCACTGACAGCACAACGATGGATGGGCAGACTGTGCTCCAAATCAAAGCGGAACTGGGTCTGCCCGGAATCCGAAGCGGCAGGCGGGTCTCCGAGACGCAGGATTTGTTGGCCGCGAACGACTCTCTCTATGTCATCACGTTTGTCGGTGACAAGACGGACGAGACCACCATCGAGTCGACCTTCAAATTGTTGCCGGAGTCGCCGTCTCAAAGCGACTAGGTGCGCGACGCCACGAAGTACTTGGCCTGGGGGTGGTGGCAGATGATGGCCGCCGTGGTCTGCTCGGGGTGGAACTGCCACGACGACTCCTCGCTGACCTCGACGCCGATACGATCGGCACCGACCAGCTCGGCGCACTTGGCATTGTCCTCGAGGTTGGGGCAGGCGGGATAGCCCCATGAGTACCGCCCGCCGCGGTACTTCTGCTTGAAGAGCCCGGCGAGCGACGGACCGTCCTCGCCCGCGAAGCCCCACTCCTCGCGGATGCGGTGGTGCCAGTACTCGGCCAGCGCCTCGGTCATCTCAACGCCGAGCCCGTGCAGGTGCAGGTACTCGGTGTATCGGTTGTCGGCGAAAAGCGCGGTCGCGGCGGAAGAAACCGCCGCACCCATCGTCGCGATAGAAAAGGCGGCATAATCGACCTCGCCGGAGTCGATGGGGCGGAAGAAATCGGCGATACACAAGAACGGGTCGACCTGCTGGCGCGGAAACCCAAACCGCAGCCACTCCCCTGTCCGGGATTCGTCCTTCCAGATGATCAGATCGTCGCCGGCTGAGTTGGCGGCAAAGTAACCGTAGGCCACGGCCGGGCGCAGCACGTCCTCACGCCGGGCCGACGCCAGCGAGGCGCGCAACACGGCCCGGATGCGATCCTTAAACTCGAGATCGGATTCCCCGCTCTCGGGCCGATAACCCCATTGGTTGCGGAAAAGTGCGGTCTCGTTCAAGTATTTCGCTATGCCATCGAGGGGCACCCCTTTTTCCATCCTTGATCCTACAAACGGCGGGATAAAGAGCCGGTTGTCGACGACGACGGACGGGGAACGAGTAGGCACCAAAGCGACCGGTGTTGGCGCCGACCGCGCCGGCAAAACCCGGCCGCCCGGCGCCCGCCCGAAATCGGGCTCGGCGGCCAGCCCCCCGGGGCTGCGTTTGAGCGCCATCAGCCGGTCCATGGTGTGCAGGCCCTCGAAGGCGTCCTTGCCGTAAAACAGGCGGCCTTGGTAGACGCCGCGCAGGTCCCGCTCCACATAGGTGCGGGTCAGGGCGGCGCCGCCGAGCAGGACCGGCACCGCCGAGGCGCCCCGCTCGTTCATATCGAGGAGGTTGTCGCGCATGATAAGCGTGCTCTTGACCAAGAGGCCGCTCATGCCGATGGCGTCGGCGTCGACTTCCTGGGCCTTGTCGAGCATCTCGACCAGAGGCACCTTGGTGCCCAGGTTGTGGACCTCGTAACCGTTGTTGGTGAAGATGATGTCGACGAGGTTCTTGCCGATGTCGTGGACGTCGCCCTTCACCGTGGCCAGCACGATCCGGCCCTTGCCGCCCTCGGCGGAGCGCTCCATGTGGGGTTCCAGGTGCGCCACCGACGCCTTCATGGTCTCGGCCGATTGCAGGACGAATGGCAGCTGCATCTGGCCCGAGCCGAACAGTTCCCCGACCACCTTCATGCCGCCGAGCAGGGTGTCGTTCACGATCGACAAAGCGGGGACCCCGGCGGCCAGCGCCCGGTCGAGGTCGGCCTCGAGGCCGTCGCGGTCGCCGTCGATGATGCGCTGAGCTAGGCGGCGCTCCACCGGCCAGCCGCTGCGGTCCTCCTTGACCACCGCCGCCGCCGAGACTCCCTCGAAGAGCGCCAACAATTCCTGGAGAGGGTCGTAACCTGGCGTCCGCCGGTCGTAGATGAGATCCAGGCACACCTCGACGACATGCGGATCGATCTTGTTGAGCGGCATGATCCGCGCCGCGTGGACAATCGCGGCATCCAGGCCGGCCTGCTGGCATTCGTGCAGGAACACCGAGTTGAGGGCGTGGCGAGCCGCCGGGGCTAGCCCAAATGACACGTTCGAGAGACCGACAATGGTGCCGGCGCCGGGCAGTTCCCTTTTGATCAGGCGGATGCCCTCGAGCGTCTCGATCCCGTCGCGGCGGCCTTCCTCCATCCCCGTCGAGATGGGGAGCACCAGGGGGTCGAACAAAAGGTCGGTCGGGTCCATCCCGTAGCGGCCGACGGCCAGGTCGTAGATGGCCCGCGCCGCCCGGAGCTTCCATTCGGCGGTACGGGCCTGGCCCGCCTCGTCGATACAGGTGCACACCACGGCGGCGCCGTACTCACGGGCAAGGCTCAAGAACCGGTCAAAGCGCGTCCCTGGAGCCGATCCGTCCTCGAGGTTGACCGAGTTCAACAGCGGCTTGCCGGCGATGCGCTGCAACCCGGTCTCGATGACCGGTGCCTCGGTCGAGTCGAGCATCAACGGGACCGTGGCCTGGGTGGCAAAGCGGCCGGCGACGTCGGCCATGTCGGCGATACCGTCCTCGCCGGTGTAGTCGACGCACACGTCGATGACGTGGGCGCCCTCCTTCTCCTGGTCGCGGGCCATGGCGACGCAGGTGTCCCAGTCCGAGGCCAGCATCGCCTCCCGGAACCGCTTCGAGCCGTTGGCGTTGGTCCGCTCGCCCACGACGAGGAACGACGGCTCCTGATCGAAGGGTACGTGGCTGTAGATGGAGGCGCAGCCCGGCTCCCAATCGGGTTCTCGTCGTCCCGGCGTCAGATGGCGGCACGCGGCGACGACCGCGGCTAAATGCGCGGGGGTGGTGCCGCAGCAGCCGCCGACGACCGACAGTCCGTACTCGGTGACGAAGCGGGCCTGGTGTTCGGCCAGCTGGTCCGGCGTCAGGTCGTAGTGCATCTGGCCATCGACCACCGAGGGGAGGCCGGCGTTGGGCAGGCACGAGATCGGCATCCGGGAGTGCTGGGCCAGGTAACGCAGGTGCTCGCTCATCTCCTGGGGCCCGGTGGCGCAGTTGATGCCGATCACATCCGGGCGGATGGCGTCGAGTGTCGTCAGGGCGGCACCGATCTCGGTGCCCATCAGCATCCGGCCGGTCAGCTCGATGGTCACCTGCGCCTGGATCGGCACCTGCCGACCGGCCGCCGCCATGGCCCGCCGGCACCCGATCACCGCCGCCTTCACCTGCAGGAGGTCCTGGCAGGTCTCCACGATCAGCAGGTCGACGCCGCCCTCCAGCAGGCCGGTCGCGGCCTCCTGGTAGCCGTCGCGCAGGTCGGCGAAGGAGATCTGGCCCAGCGAGACGAGCTTGGTGCCGGGGCCGAGCGACCCGCCGACCCATACGTCTCGTCGTTGCTGGTAGGCCGACGCCACCTCTCGGGCGATGCGGGCCGACTTGAGGGCGAGCTCCCGGGTCCGGTGGGCGATCCCGTACTCGGCCAGCACCCACGGCAGCGACCCGAAGCTGTCGGTCTCGACCACGTCGACGCCCACGTCGAAGAACGAGCGATGGAGGTCGGCGACGACATCGGGCCGGGTGTCGCAGAGCAACTCGTTGCACCCTTCGAGGGCCAGTCCGCCGAAGTCGTCGGGGCCCAGGTTGCGCAGTTGCAGGTTGGTGCCGGTGGCGCCGTCGAAGATCACTACCCGCTCGCGCAGGGCGTCGAGGTAGCTGGTCATGGTCGTCAGGCTACTTTGGGGAAAATGGCAGCCCGTTCTGATCCCGGCTTCGTGCTACCACTCGGGCGACTCGGTACCATGCGCCGTGATTTCGCCGCGACGAGCCCTCATCTCATCCTCGCTCATGGCCGTGATTCTGCTCGTCGCAGCCTGCGGGCTTCGACATCACACCGTGAGCGGTCGAACCGGAACCCTCACCGTGACCCCTGCGGCGGGTGCCCCCGGGACCGCGTTCACCTTGACGGCGGGCGGCTTCCTCGCCGGTGAGGACATGACCTTCGAGATCGACATTCCGACGCGTACTCCTTTCATCGGGCCCAGCCATACCGCCGATGATCAGGGAACGGTGAAAACCACCTACACCCCCCTAACCGGCGATCCGTCGGGCACCTACACGATCAAGGCGGTGGGCAACGAAGGCACCAAGGCCCAATCGACCCTCACGGTGACCGGCTCGGGGGCGCCCTCGACCACGGGATGAATCGAAGGTTCCGTGTCGGTTCCGAAACCCGGCCCGCCGGCGCTCAGGGAGGGATTGGTGGATGTTGACCCGCCCGGCGTCGAACGCCAGCGCGGCCCCTCCAGGTACAGCTGTCAGATTCTTGTGCGGCCGGCGCCGGCCAGGTCGACGGCCTCGGGACAGTTCGCCGTCAGGTTCGTTCGGTTGCCGCGGCGCCCCACAGAGCTGGCAGAGGAGTGCCGCGCTCATGCGTTCGACTGTACGCAGGTCGGGCGGTTACGGCTCAGGTGGCGGCGATATGCCCGGCGGGGCCGGGGGGGTGGCAGAACTCCGGGGCCTGACCCGGGTTTGTGGCTTGGGGTCCCGGTTGGGGAGGCCGGGGGATGGCAGAACTCACGGGCCTGACAGGGGTTTGTGGCTTGGGCTCCCGGTCTGGCGGGCCGGGGTGGGCAGAAGGTGACATTGGGCTGTCACGTTGTGCCCAGGGGTCTAGTTCGCTCGAGGGGGGGTGGGCAGGAGGTGACATTGGGCTGTCACGTTGTGCCCAGGGGTCTAGTCGCTCGAGGGGGGGGTGGGCAGAAGGTGACATTGGGCTGTCACGTTGTGGCCAGGGGTCCTCAGTCGCCCGCCCGCTGGTAGGCGCCGGCGCCGTCGCGCATGCCTCGATGCCAGCGGTGGGGGTAACGAGCAGGGAACGGGGACAGTTTTCGAACCTCCATCGCACCGCGTTGCGCCTCGTGCAGTCGTTGAGGCCGGCAACGCCGACGGCGGCTCATGCCGTCGATAACGGGGCGAAGTGCGTCGCGACGGGGATCTTGGGGCGGCCCGGTTTCGGTCACTTTCTCCCCGACGTCGCTCGCCGATTGGTCGCCGCCTCGCGCTGTCAGGCGACGGTGACGGATTCCGTTTCGGCAACCGGTGACTGGTCCCATCACCGAAGCATCCGCCCGTGACGGCGATCCGCCGAGTCCGACATTCGCCGTGGAATTGTGGGTGTTCTTCGCCTCCATCCCGGCTTGCGGGGCTGGGCCGCCGGCGGGCCGTCGCGGTGAGGAACAGTTGGTCACGGGTGGGCGACGTGGGGCACGACCAGGGCGAGTAGCACCGCGAGCGCGGCGAAGGACACCATGGCCCCCAGCGCGGTGCCGAACGCCTGGCGGCGGGCGGCGCGTCGGTCGGGGAAATGATGCCCGCTCTCCCCGTAGGCGATTAGAAATGCCATGACACCGGCCAGGCCGGCGAACATCGCGCCGATAACCAGCAGGCCACCTGTCATCACCGCGGCTCGGCCAATGCCCGGGCCCGCGCCGCGGCCCGCTGCGCCGCCGCCGATGCCCCGATCTGGCGGGCCCGGTCGGCGTCGGTCGCCTGGCGCAGTTGGTCGGCGCGGCGAGCCGCGCCGACAATGGTGTCGATGGCCTGGGTTAGCTCGGCGGCCATGGCAACTTCGAAGCGTCGCCGCACCGCGTCGAGCCGTTGCGACAGATCCCATCGGGCCCGCCCGGCGTGTTTGTCGAACTCGCCGGCCAGGTCGGCCCGGGCCGCGGTAAGCAGCCGGCGGCGTACGACCGACGCGGGCGCCAGGCGCCGCAGCACCTTCACGACCGACTCGCCGGGGGGGTCGATGTGCAAGAACAGGTAGAAGAACCGGTCCCGTTCCTCGGTGACGCCGGGGATGGCGACGTCGGGCAGGGATACGGCGAACAGATCGGTGGCGGCGTCTCGGACCGCGTTCACTCGACTCTGGGTGCGGTCCCGGAACCGTCGCGCCAACTGCTCCCACGCCGCCTCGGCTCGGCCGGCCTCGGCGCGGCGGAACGACTCGAAACCCTCCCGGACGGCCGCCTCGACCGCAGCGGCCAACTCGTCTTCCAGCCGCCCCATCCCCGCGGCATCGGCCACCTCGACCAGTCGCTCTGACCAGTCGCCCGGGGCGCGTCGGGCGAAGTCGGACAGCCGGGCCGCGATCGCGGCGTTGAGGTGGGCGACGTCTCGCTCGAGGAGGGTGCGTTCGTCGTTGAACGCCCGTCGCTGTGCGGCCGCGGCGTCGAGGAACGCCTGCACCCGCCTCGCCAGCGTGTCGGCATCCAGAGCCAACGCCGCCGCCTCCAAGGCGACGCTCTCGTCGAGGGTTCGGCCGAGGCGGGCCAGTTCGACTTGCGCGGTGACCAGGCGCGCCTGGACCAGATCGGCGGCCACAAACGCCGAGAACGCGGCCGCGAACGCGGCGAAATCGCCGACGGCGGCGCGCTCGATCGGCCGCCCGGCCCGACGGGCGTCGAGCGCGGCCCGTGCCGACAGGCACCACAGCGGTTGCGGCCGTCCCGCCACGGCGGCCGCCGTGTCGGACACGAAACGGCCGACTTGGTCGCGTTCGGCGGCCGCGAGGTGGTCGATCTTGTTGAGCACCAGAAATGTCGGCGCTCCCCGTTCGGCCAGTGCCCGCAGCAGTTGACGTTCCCCGTCGGACAGCGGCGAATCGGCCGACAACACCAGGATCGCCCCGTCCCCGTCGAGGCGGGCTTGATGGGCCGCGTCGTCGTTGTGCCGGTAGATGGACCCGGTCCCGGGCGTGTCGACCAGGACCACACCGGGTTCGAGTAGCGGCGCCGGGACCCGTACCTCGACCCGGGCGACGCGACGCTCATTGTCCGGGTTGGCTTCCTCGGTGACGTAATCGGCCAGATCGCCCAGGTCGATGTCGTAGCGGCGACCGTCGAGGTCGACGACGGTGGCGGCGCGCGCCCCGAATGCCACTTCGGTCGCGACCGCGGTGAGCGGCAGCACCCCGGCGGGCAGCACCTCCTCGCCCAGCATGGCGTTGATCAGACTGGACTTGCCCCGCTTGAACTCGCCGAGCACCGAGACGTGCAGTTGGCCGGCCGCCAGGCGCTGCGCCAGGCGGGCGGATCGCCCCGCCACGTCGCCGGAACGGCCCGCCGCGGCCACAGCCAACTCCTCGGCTATCGCAGCCAACAACTCCAGTTCACTGCCCATCGGCTTGACCCTCCGGTCGCGGCTCAGCCACGTTCCGTAGGAGCCATCATCCCGGTCAAGGGCGGTCGATGGCGAGCCCCATCGCCACCTACCAGGCTATCTGTCCCGATCCGCTCAAGGCCCACCGAATGGCCCGGGTTCGGCTGAGGCGAGGACCCAAGAGTCGCGAGACCGGACCACCGTGGAACAAGGCGATGAGGCTCGCTTTTGAACCGCGTCGAAGTCGGCGCTGATGGCTTCTTCTTGCAACCGGGCACGAACTGTCATCAGAGGTCGCCGATGTGGCTCAACATCGCTGGAAGCCGACGGGCAGACGTCCCGCTACGCGTCGTGGTGATCCTGCCGTCGCGCCGCGGGCGCCGCGGGCGGCCATCGGCGCCGACGGGACCGGGCCGGCTCCGGGAAGGGTGGACGACGCCGACCGGTCCCTGGCAAGAGTAAAATCGCGGAACCTGCGAAAGCGAGCGGAAGACTTGTCGTGGCCTGAACCGTCCATCGCCGACGGCTGTCCACCGGGTCTTCGTAAGGATGGATGAGACTTTAAAGATGGATGAGGACGTCGAGAGGTGACGCGGAACGTCACGTTCGCGCCGCCGATAGGGTGAGCGTCGGGCCGCCGGCTGACGCCGGCAGCCCGAGCTGGGTGTGTCCGTCGTGCGGGCGGCGGTTCCGGCGCCGGGGCCAATCGCACGAATGTGCGCCCGCAATGACGCTGGATGAGTATTTCTCGACTGGCCCGGGGTGGGAGCGCCCGATCTACGAGGCCGTCATAGCGCACCTGGGCACCCTCGGCCCCGTGCACGTCGAGCCGGTCTCGGTAGGCATCTTCGTCAAGAAGACCGGGAGCTTTCTCGAGCTGCGGCCCATGTCCCGCTGGGTCGCCCTCTCCTTCATGCTGCCGCGGACGGTCCGTCATGTGAGAATCGCCCGCAAGCCGATCAGGGTAGGAGCGCGGACGTATCACGTGGTCAACCTGCGCGGACCCGAGGATGTCGATGACGAGGTCCGGGCCTGGTTGACCGAGTCCTACCAGGCCGTTCCTTAGCGCACGACGGTATCGTCGTCTCTGATCCTCCAGGAGGGAGCAAAGATGCCGGTTCGTAGTGCTCATGCCAGATGGGAAGGGACGCTGGTCGGTGGGAACGGCACGATCGACACCGAGAGCGGGGTGTTGTCGGCGCAGTACTCGTTCTCGTCCCGCTTCGAGGAGGGCAAGGGGACCAACCCGGAGGAGCTGTTGGGTGCAGCTCACGCCGGTTGCTTCTCGATGGCCTTGGCCCACGGCCTGGCGGAGGCCGGGAATGTCGCAACGAGCGTCGACACCACCGCGAAGGTGCGAATCCAGCCCGTCGAAGGCGGGTTCGGCATCACCCATATCGAGCTGCTGTGCGAGGCGGTCGTACCCGGCATCAGCGAGGAGGACTTTCAGGCCGCGGCCGAGGCGACCAAAGCCGGCTGCCCGGTGTCCAAGGCGCTGGCCACCGTTCCCATTACCCTGCGGGCCGCGCTCGTGTCAGCTTGACGACTCTCTGCCTGACCACTTGAAGATCTACACCCGCCGGGGCGACGACGGCACCACCGGACTGCTCTACGGCGGGCGGGTGGCGAAGGACTCGCCGGCCATCGAGGCCAACGGGGCAGTCGACGAGGCCCAGGCGGCGCTGGGCCTCGCCCGGGCCGCGGCGGAGCGTGGTTCCGAGCTCGACGGGCTCCTCGTCGGCCTCGAGCGTGATCTCTATGTCCTGATGGCCGAGCTGGCAACGGCGCCGGCAAACCGAGCCAAGTTGGTCGGGGGCCAGACCATGGTCACGACCGAGATGGTCGATCGGCTCGAGGGCCTGATCGACGGGCTCACGGAGCGGTTCCCGCCCGTGACCGAGTTCGTGCTCCCCGGTCACGATCAGGTCTCAGCGGCCCTCGACGTCGCCCGTACCGTTGTGCGCCGAGCCGAGCGCCTCGCCATCGGCGTCGATGCCAGCGCCGATTCGCAGGTTGTGCCTTACCTCAACCGGCTCTCCGACCTGCTGTGGACGATGGCCCGCTGGCAGGAGCAGGGGGAGTCGCTCCCGAGTCGGCCCGTGAGTTGAGGTTCTTCGGGTTGCCGAAGAACGCAGCGCTGTAGTGGAACACCCTAAGGCCCTGGTTGAGGACCAGCGAAGCAAACAAGGTCCGCGGATTTGTTGCCTTGTTGACGAAAGCCATTCTGATGAAAGAATGCGAAGGTGGCGTTCCATAGCACGACCACGCCGAGGCTAAGACCTATGCAGGCAACCGCGAACGGGTGGTTGATCATCAGCCCCGCAGCCGCAAACGAACAACAGGGTCGGCGATCACCGGACCGCCGCTGGCTTCCGTGGTTGCACGATCCCTCCTTGCATTTCGCTTCGCGCTTCGATGAGTTCGCGTCTGTGGCGTGGAGCTCGCGCCCGCAAAATGGTCGCGCCTATTGCCGGGCCAGGGGCAGAGAATTATCCGAAGGAACCTGCCGTGTATCGGATCAGGTCCAATTGCACGCGGAGCATACGACGAGCCACCCAGCCGTGCCGCGATTGCTAATGGATCGCGAGTCCTAGCAAATGGCGCCGAATCGCAATGGCGTTAGTCGCCGATGGAAACGATCTCCACTGCCAGCGCTCCGCTGGGTGCCTGGTAGCTCACCGTGTCGCCGGGGCCGTGGCCCATCAGGGCCTGGCCTAGGGGCGAGTTAGGGGAGATGATCGAGACGCCATCGCGGCGCTCCTCGATCGAGCCGATCAGGTAGCGCTCCACGTCGTCGTCGCCCGCATACCGAAGCGACACGACCACGCCGGTCGTCACCGTGCTGGACAACCCGGCGGCGGCATCGACGATCTGGGCGCCTTCGAGCATGCCTTCGAGTTGGCGGATCCGAGCCTCCATCTTGCCCTGGGCGTCCTTGGCCGCGTGGTAGTCACCGTTCTCCGACAGGTCGCCCAACATGCGGGCCGCCTCGATGGCACGGGCGATCTCGACCCGGCCGCGCGTCCTTAGGTCCTCGAGCTCGTCGGCGAGGCGATCGAAGGTATCGCGCGTCAACTCGGTCGGTGCCATACGCCAACACCCTATCGGGACGGAGGTTGACGGCGGTCCCCAGATAGACGAGACTGGAGGGGCCGTGACCGAACTCCACATCGTAATCATCGCCTAGCGCACCCGGGGTACCCCGGCGTGCGCCCTCGACCGTCCACTTGTGGGCGGTCGTTTTCATTTTCCCCACCTAGAAAAGAGACAACAGACCCGCGTGACCAGCTACCGAATCGCCGTGCTCGGCGGAGATGGCATCGGCCCCGAAGTGACAGCCGTTGCCTTGAAGGTGGGCCGCGCCGCCGGGGCCGATCTCGACACCGTCGACTACGACCTCGGTGCCCGCCGGTACCTGGCGACCGGCGAGGTACTGCCCGACGCGGTCCTCGACGAGCTGCGCGGCTTCGATGCCATCCTGCTCGGCGCCATCGGCAGCCCGGCGGTGCCGCCCGGAGTGCTCGAGCGTGGCCTGTTACTCAAGCTGCGCTTCGCTCTCGACCTCTATGTCAACCTGCGGCCGTTCAGGGGCAACGGAAGAGACCTCGCGGTCGTGCGGGAGAACACCGAAGGCAGCTATGTCGGCGAGGGTGGGTTCCTGCGGCGTGGCACCCCGCACGAAGTGGCGACCCAGGGATCGGTCAACACCCGTTTTGGCGTGGAGCGCTGCGTCCGCTTCGCCTTCGACCTGGCACGGACTCGGGAGCGACACCACCTTGCCCTCGTCCACAAGACCAACGTCTTGACCTTCGCCGGCGACCTCTGGGAGCGCACCTTCGACCAGGTGGCCCTGGAATACCCCGACGTCGCTACCGGCTACAGCCATGTGGACGCAGCCTGTATCCACCTGGTCGAATCGCCGGCCCGCTACGACGTCATCGTGACCGACAACCTCTTCGGCGACATCCTGACCGACCTGGCGGGTGCCGTCTCGGGGGGTATCGGGTTGGCCGCTTCGGCCAACCTCAACCCGGCGCGGACAGGGCCATCGCTGTTCGAACCGGTTCACGGTTCGGCCCCCGACATCGCCGGCACGGGCCGGGCCAATCCGAGCGCCGCCATCTTGTCGGCCGCCATGATGCTCGACTTCCTCGGTGAGAGCGGCGCCGCGGCGCGCATCACCAAGGCGGTCGCCGAATACCACCAACAGATCCACACTGAAGACAGCGACGCTGGATTCAGGGCTTCGACGTCGCAGATAGGCGACGCCATCGCAGAAAGGGTGTAGCAGATGCCGATTACCAAGTCCGAGAAGATCTGGATGGATGGGGCGCTGGTCGACTGGGACGACGCCAGGATCCACATCTTGACCCACACCCTGCACTACGGCTGCGGCGTGTTCGAGGGAATCCGGGCCTACAAGACCGATGAGGGGCCGGCCGTGTTCCGGCTGACCGACCACATCGCCCGGTTGTTCAACTCGGCCAAGATCTTCATGATCGACGTCCCCTTCACCGTCGATCAGATCATCGAGGGCGTCAAGGACACGGTCCGGGTCAATGGGCTCCAGGAGTGCTACATCCGGCCCATCGTCTATCTCGGTTATGGCGAAATGGGGCTCAACCCACTGCCGTGCCCGGTCAACGTGTCGATCGCGGTGTGGCCGTGGGGTACCTACCTCGGGGCTGAGGGGATCAAGCGGGGCGTGCGGACCAAGATCAGCTCGTGGCAGCGCCACGACCCCAATGCCATGCCGCCGGCGGCCAAGGGCACCGGCATGTACATCAACTCGTCGATGGCCAAGGTGGAGGCATTGAAGGCCGGTTACGACGAGGCGATCCTGCTCTCGCCCCAGGGCTACGTCAGCGAGTGCACCGGGGAAAACATCTTCATCATCAAGGGCGGTCGCATCATCACCCCGCCGTCGTCGGCTGGCGCCCTGGAGGGGATCACCCAGAATTCTGTCATGGCGCTGGCCCATGATCTCGGCTACGAGACCGAGGTGGGCCACATCCTGCGCTCGGACCTCTACACCGCCGACGAGGCGTTTCTGAGCGGCACGGCGGCCGAGGTCGTCCCGATCCGCTCGGTCGATGACCGCCTGGTCGGCGCCGATGGCGAGCCTGGTGTGATGACCCGCAAGATCCAGGAGATGTTCGAGGCGGCGGTGCGAGGGAAGGTGGATCGCCACAAGGACTGGGTCGAACATGTCGGGTGACCACGCCCACGTAGGCGTTACGGCCGTCACCCGGAAGCTGCCCGAGGCGGTCGACATCTACGACACCACCCTCCGAGACGGCAGCCAGCAGGAGGGACTGTCGCTGACCGTGGACGACAAACTCCGGGTGGCCGAGCAGCTCGACCACCTCGGGGTGCAGTTCATCGAGGGTGGGTGGCCCGGTGCCAACCCCAAGGACGAGGAGTTCTTTCGCCGGGCCGCCGCCGGCGACCTCCACCTCCACACTGCGACCTTGGTGGCCTTCGGCTCGACCCGCAAGTCGGCTACCAGAGCCGAGGATGACCCGGTGCTCCGGCACCTCCTCCTGGCGGAAACAGAGGTGGTGTGCCTGGTCGCCAAGGCGGCCGACTGGCACGTCACCGAGACCCTGCGCACGACGCTCAACGAAGCGATCGACATGGTGGCCGACTCGGTCGCCTTCCTAAAGGGCCAGCAAAGGCGGGTGTTCGTCGACGCCGAGCATTTCTTCGACGGCTATCGATCCAACCCGCGCTTCAGCCTCGACATTCTCCGGGCGGCTGAAGAGGCCGGCGCCGAGGTGGCCATCCTCTGCGACACCAACGGCGGCACCCTTCCCAACGACGCCGAGCGAATTGTCGGCGCGGTGCGCGACAAGCACGGGCTCAAGCTCGGCTGCCACTTCCACAACGACGCGGGCTGTGCCGTGGCCAACTCCATCGTGGCGGTACGCCAGGGTTGCACCCAGGTCCAGGGCTGCATCAACGGCTACGGCGAGCGCACGGGCAACGCCGACCTCTGCGCCACCGTCCCGAACCTGACCGTCAAGATGGGGATCCGGACGATCGGCACCGACCGCCTCGCCCGCCTCACCCCCGTCGCCCATCACATCGCCGAACTGGTCAACATCGCCCCCGACCCCCACCAGCCCTATGTCGGCGCCTCGGCGTTCGCCCACAAGGCCGGGCTGCACACCAGTGCCATCGCCCGAGCGCCTCAGGCCTACGAGCATGTGCCGCCCGACTCGGTCGGCAACGGCACCCGGTTCGTGGTCTCCGAGCTGGCCGGCCGTTCGACGGTCCAGCTCAAGGCCCGCCAGGTCGGCCTGGCCCTCGACGGGGCGGCGCTCACCGAGGTGCTCGACCGGCTGAAGGAGCTCGAGCATCGTGGCTACCACTTCGAGGTCGCCGATGGCTCCCTCGAGTTGCTGATGCGGGCGGCCACCGGCTGGAAGCAGGCCTTCTTCCGGCTTGAGTCCTTCCGAGTCATCACCGACCAGCGAGAGGACGGGACCTTCGTCACCGAGGCCACCATCAAGGTCCATGTTGGCGACGAGCGGGTGCTGGCCACGGCCGAAGGCAATGGCCCGGTCAACGCCCTCGACGCGGCCCTGCGCAAGGCGATCGGGGCCAAGTACCCCGAGTTGTCGCACCTGCACCTCACGGACTACAAGGTGCGGGTCCTCGACACGGCCAAGGGGACCGGCGCGGTCACCCGGGTCCTCATCGACTCGACCGACGGCGACCGGACCTGGACCACCATCGGCGTATCGGAGAATATCATCGAGGCGTCTTGGGAGGCCCTGGCCGATTCGCTGGTCTTCGGCTTGCTCAAGGGCGCGGCGGGCCAGCAGGATGGCACCCAGTGACCCAGCCGGACTACGTTCCCGTGGCCTCCGCCGACCGGATCCGGCCGATAGACCGCCTGCCGGTGCCGCAGGCCTGGCGTTCCACCCGTCCCGGCGAGGCCCTCGACCCGGTCCCGCCCAAGGGCCGGGCGTTCGGATCGGCCGGCCCCGACTTGGGGTACGGCCTCAAGCTGGCGCGCCTGCTGATTGGCAAGCTGCAGGTACCCGAGGGCGAGCACGTCGCCGACGCGGTCGCCGGCTGCTTTGCGGTCGGGGCCAAGCGGGCGTCGATGTTCGGCCGGGCGCCAGTGATCTACGACATGGAACTGGCCTACACGCTCTGGGGCTTTCTCGGTGCTGCGCCGGCGGATTTGATTGCCTTCCGCCAGCCCCTTTTCCTCGGGGTGGCGCACGAGTACCAAGAACAGCGCCGCATCGTGGATCACGTCAAGGAATCGACGTTGCGCCTGACCGTCGCCCAGGTCAAGGCCCAACTTGGCGATTGGAAGAACCTGATCGTCGGGGACTGATCGCTCACGAGCCGGTAGCAAAAAGCGTCGCGATCTGGGTGGCGGCCGTGCCAAACCCATTCGGCCCTTTCAGCATCTCGCCCAGCCGTTCATATATCGGCTGGAGCGCAGGTGCCATTCGTATCCGCCGGCCTGCCCGTACTCCAGCCTTTGATATACCCGAATACGTTGGCGCACGCCTCCAGACCCAACCGGTATTCGTCAAAGAGCACGGTAGGAGAGTGCAAGTCGAGCGGAAGGGCCGGGCTACTCCATGTGATGGTCGGCGGCGTAGCGTATCAGCTCGGCTTTTCGCGACAGATGCAACTTGGCCAAAATATTGCGGACGTGGTTGTCGACGGTTTTGGGGGAAATGTAAAGCTGCTCTCCTATCTGCTGGTAGGTGTAGCCTCGTCCGACGTGCACGAGGACTTCCTTCTCGCGTAGCGTAAGCGCATTTGCGTCGGGGAGCGCGCCGGTCAATCGCCGGAATTCCTGCAGGACCAGGGCGGCCAAGGCCGGGGAAAAGACCGGTTCGCCGGCGGCGACCCGTCGCAGCGCCGATTGCAGTTCCTTCGCCGGCGTCGATTTGGTCAGGTAACCCAGGGCGCCCGAGGCGACGGCATCGAGCACGTCGGTCTCGTCCTCCGACACCGTCAACATGACGATGGGTGCGATGGCGGCGCAGGCGCGGACGACGGCGATGCCGCCGCCGTCGGGCATTCGTACGTCGCAGAGCACGACGTCGGGTTTGACCGCTTTGATGACCGCGATAGCGGCGGTGGCGTTGTCGGCTTCACCGACCACTTCGAAACCGTCGGCCAGGTCGACGCGCAGGCCGCTGCGCCATATGGGATGGTCGTCGGCTACTACCACCCGCAGTGCTCCTACGGCACCCACAAGCACACTTCCGTCCCCTCCCCCGGATTGGATCGGATCTCGACCCGGCCACCGATTTCCGCGATCCGGCCTCGCACCGAGGCCCGCAACCCCTGGCCGGTGGTGACCTGGGCCTCGTCGAAGCCGCACCCGTCATCGCGCACCGATAGCAACAGCCCGTCGTCGCTTGGCTCGACGAAGAGATAGACGTTCTGGGCGCTGGCGTGCTTACCCACATTGCCGAGCAATTCGCTGGTCGCGCCCAGGAGCCCATCGGCCACTCCCTCATCGGGTTTGGGTAGGTCGTCCGGGATAAAAACGTGGGCGGTGACGCCGAAGACCTGCTCGCAGCGGCTGGCGGCCTTACGAAGACCGTCGCCGAGTTCGGTGTGCTGCCGGGTCGGCGTCGTGGCGTACAAGTAATCCCGCAATTCGCGCTCGGATTCTCGGGCCAGGTTTGCCAGGATCGGGTCGTCGGTGCGGCGCCGCACGATCCCGAGGGTTTGCAACACCCCGTCGTGCAGGCGCAGGCTCATCTCCTCCCGGACCCTCGCCGTTGCGACCTCGGCTTCGGATTGCCGCAGGAGGGCGGTTAGATAGCCGAGCGCGGCCCCGGCGAGGGCGAAGAACGCAACCGCCGTCGGGATGGTGGATGTCCCGGGAGTGGTATGCGTCAACAGGGTCGTGAGGCGGGCCAACCCGATGGCCACGCCGGCCGCGGCGCCGCGCCAACCGCCCCACGCGATCGCTACCGCCAACACTGCGACCACCGGCCACAGCCCCCAAAAGATCGGGCCTCCACGGCCGGCCGCGAACAGCCAGGGGTCGAGCGTGACCAGCGCCACTGCCAGGGCCAACTCGCCCAGCACGGCCAGCGGGCCGACGGCGCTGGCCGGATGGTTCCAGGCCAGCCAGGCCAGGAGCAGGCTGAGAGCGGTCGCGACGACGAACATCCAGCGCACCGGCACCGGGTGGGCCACGTCGCCCCAGCGGGACAGGTACGTGAATCCGAGCCATCCCCATGCGGCCAAGCGGACGGCGGCGAGGGTCCGAACCAAGGCGACGTCGCTCGGGCGGGGCTGCGACCGCTGGGGCCGAGCCGATCCGAGCAGGGAGTATCCGCAGGTAAGCACGACGATGGCGCCAAGGGCGAAAAGGGCGCCGGGGAGGGCCGTCGTCCCGGCCCAACCGGTGCGGCCATCCAGCGGGAGCGGGTAGGCCCCGGTCCCGGTCACGAGGGCGACGACGGTCAAGCCAGCGGCCAACCCCAGCCAGGCCCACCTGCGATCGGCGCCGAGGTTTTGGTTACCGCTGGCGACCACCGGTGGCACCAAACCATCACCGGATCGCCAGCGACCGGCCGGATGAGCCGCCACCCGATCTCCCGCCCAATACCCGAGGGCGATCCCGGCCAGGCCGGCGACGACCCGGCCCGGCACCGGTGCGACGTGCCCGGCAACGAACGCCCCAGCGCCGAGGAGCGCCACCGCTGCCCAGGCGCAACCGGGACGGCTGACGATTGCGATGATCCGCCGGCCCAGCGCCGAAAGGACGAGCAGCCCGGTGCACAAGGTGGCGACCAGGATGATGAAACGCCAGTTTGAGGCGGGCCGCACGGTCGAACCTACGACGATCCGGGCGACGACCGCCATCAGCCCGATCAACCCGCTGACTGCGGCCAACACGATCACGAGCGCCCGTCGGCCCCCGGGCGCGACGCCCCCGCGATGATCGGCGGCGCCCAGGACGACGGCGAGCAGTGGGCCGGTTCCGAGCAACCACCACTCCAGATTGGCCAGGGACACCCGCGCAACCAGGTACCCGCCGCCGGTACCGTGCCACAGGGCGCTGGCTGCGACCCAATGCCACAGCAGGACCACCGCCAGGCCGCCGAGCATCAAGGCGTCGGCCAGGGTGGCCGCCACCAGCAGCGCCTTCGCCCGGGCGGGCAGGGGCCCAGAGGGCGACATCTCGTCCATCATCCTTGATGTCGGCCATCTGGGATCATCCCAAGAGAGAAATGGGGAAAAAGACCAGTCGTCTCGACTGCACCCCGATGTTCACACTCGGAGCTTGCGCAGACCGATGGGCAGAGCGTGGTGATCGGTCTGGCGACGCTTTTGGTTGGGGCCCGATGCCAGCCCTCGGCCGCTGCGACCCGTATCTATTCCGTCGCCGTCCACGAGACGCGTCAGGGAGCGACGGCGGCGCTGGACCCAGTCGCCGATGCGGTCTAGCCACCGTCGCCGGGGCTCGCTCTCGCTACAGGATCTCGAGAAGTCGTTCGGGGGGGCGGGCGATGACCGCTCGATCGCCGACCACGACAATGGGCCGCTCGAGGAGGATCGGATGTGAGGCCACCGCTGCGAGGAGCTCGTCGCCCGACGCACCGGCGAGGCCCAGCTCCCGGTAGATCGCCTCGCCGGTGCGCATCATGTCGCGTGGGTCGGAGACGCCGAGGAGGGTCATGAGGTGGCGCAACTCCTCGACGGTGGGCGGGGTGTCCAGGTAGCGCACGAACGTGGCGTCCACGCCTTTTTCCGCCAGGATGCCCCTCGCGGTCCGGCACTTCGAACACGAAGGGTTGAAATAGACGGTCGGTTCGGCCATCTACGACCGCGGCGGAAGGATGTCGTCAACGGGCAGGTCCAGGGGGAGGGTCGTCGCGGCAATGCGGGAGCCGGGCCCGAACGTCGAGGAGGTGTCGAATGCGGCGGCGGGTGGGCGCGGGTCGGTGAAGCGGTGGATGACGCCTTCGGGCAGCGACACGATCCATACCTCGGCGATCCCCGATCGCGCGTACTTCAGCAGCTTGACGTTGCGGTCGAGGGCCAACGAGGTCTCGGACACCTCGACGACCAGGGCCAGATCGTCAGGCGACGGGTGCCGAGCGTCGTACCGGCTGGTTGGTCCACGCGCGACGCAGACGTCAGGCTCTGGTTCGCTGATGTCATCGAGGTGGATCGGCATCTGAACGCCGATGGTCCATTCGGCGTCACCCAGATGATCAAAGAAGAGCTTTACCAGCCGGCGGACGGTGGCGGCGTGGCCAGGAAGCATCGACGCCATCTCGAAGACCTCCCCGTCGATCAGCTCTACCCGCCGGTCCCAGCCGAACACTCCCGCCTCGGCGGCCTGGTAATACCGTTCGACCGTCCAGTGCCAGCGTTCGACGGCGGCCTCGGTCACACCCCAATCGTAATGTGGTGTGATGGCCATCGACGCCGCCAACGTGGCCGACGGCATCGAAGCGGCGGTGCGGCTGGTGGGCACGCCCGCTCGAGCGGAGGGCTCGCGCGCCTACCTGAAGAGTGACCTCGAGTTCGTCGGGTCGTCGGTTCCCGACCTTCGCCGCGCCCTCGCCCCGGTGTACCGCACCTACCCCGACCTCACTGGCGCCGAGGTCGTTGCCCTGGCCGAGGCGCTGTGGTCGATGCCGGTCTTCGAGCGACGCCTGGCCGCGGTCGAGGTGCTCCGGTCCTACCTCGGCGTGCTGGGCCCCGGCGACCTGGCCCTCGTGGAGCGGTTCGTGCGGGACTCGCACACCTGGGCCCTGGTCGACAGCCTGGCGGGCGACGTTGCCGGAGCGCTGGTAGCTCGCCACGGCGAGCTGAACGCCACCCTCGATCGTTGGATCGACGACGACGACTTCTGGATCCGCCGCTCGGCGCTGCTCGCGCTCCTGGCGCCCCTCAGGGAGGGCGGTGGCGACCCCGAGCGGTTCTTCCGCTATGCCGACCGGCGCCTCGACGAGACCGAGTTCTTCATCCGCAAGGCGATCGGCTGGGTCCTGCGCGACATGAGCAAGCGCCGCCCCGCGTTGGTCCGGGACTGGCTGGCCCCTCGGACGCAGCGGGCCTCTGGCGTGACCATGCGCGAGGCGGTGAAGTACCTCGACCCCGCCGATCGGGAGGCGCTGATGGCGGCCTACCGCGACCACCGCCCGGCGGTGCTTGGGAGCCTCCCATGACAGAAATGAGGAAAACAGCCAGTAGCGCGTAGTGAGCCCGGAGCTCACGCTGACCTCCGTGCTCCCAACATCGTGGAATACCCGCCACACCATCGCTGCCGTCGCGGTCGCGATCCTCGGCGTCGCCGCCGTCTGGTTCGTCGCCACCCGGGTGGGGCAGGCGCCGGCGCAAACCTCCGCCCTGGTCGCCCCGCCGGCGTCGACACCGCTCGACACGACCACGGTTGCGCCCACCACGACCACGACCACGACGACCACGGTGCCGCCGACCACGGTGGCGCCGACGACGGTCCCGGCCCTCACGTACCCCTCGCCCACCCTGCCGACGGCGCCGCCGCCGACGCTGCCGGTGATCACCGTCCCCGCCTACGTTCCGGGTCCCGTGGTCCGACTGGTCATGCAGTACAGCCCGTTCCCGCCCCCGACGACCACCGACACTTCCCTCCCGGTTCCGACCCTCCCGAAGACGCCCGCCAGCCTCACTGCTTTCGGGTTGGCCCAGGACTCGAGCGGGTGCAACGGCGAGGTCTGCATCGAACTCTCGTCACAGGGCGGGAGTGGTCCCGTGATCATCGATTGGGAGGGAATGTCGTCGAGCCCCGGACCCTGTAGCCAGATCCAGCTCCGCCTCAACAATGTCCTCGTGGCCGAGACGGCCCGCACCTGCGACGGACCCGGCGACTACTCGGCCAGTTGGATGCCAGACCTGACCTTCGCGCCGTCTGCCGCCTGCGTCGATGACGTTTATCGCAGCGGCTACCCGTGCGAGGCGATCCAACTCCGTTCCCTCTTCTGATCGGCGGGCAAGGGACGGCAAGGCCGGCCTACGACCAGCGCTCGATGTCGGTCCCGGTACCGATCGAGCGGTCGTCACGGACGCCCGACGGTTTCTTGGTGAAGGGCTTGCGGCGCCGGCGAAACTGCGCCTCGTACTCCCGCCGCGCCGCCCTCGCCCGCAACCGGCGGCGGAACAGGAGGCAGATTCCGACCGCGGCCGCCGCCCACACGGCGAAGACGGCGACCCCGAAGTACCAGGGCAGGGAATGCGTCGGTGTGACGGTCTCGGTTGCCAGAACGACGAGGAGCGGGACCACGCGCTAACCGGCAAAGGCCAGCGAAGCGACGTCGTCCGGACCAGCCACATTCGCTCGTTTGACATCGGCGATGGTGCGCTTGGCCATGCCGGACAGCTCGGTTCCCGGGCCCAGTTCCACCACGGTCGTGACGCCGAGCGACGCCAGCCGGAGTTGCGACTCCCGCCAGCGCACCGGCGAGGTGAGCTGGCGAGAAAGGAGGGTGCGACACTCGGCGCCAGCGGTGTGAGCCGAAGCGTCGAAGTTGGCGACGACGGGGACCGATGCATCACCAAAGAAAGTTCCCGCCAGGGCCGAATCGAGGGCGTCCTGGGCCGGCCCCATGAGCGGGCTGTGGAATGCTCCACCCACCTTCAAGGGGACCACCCGTTTGGCGCCGAGCTGACGCGCCCGAGCGGAAGCGGCGTCGACCCCGGCGGTGGTGCCAGCGATGACCACCTGGCCGGTGGCGTTGTCGTTGGCGACCCAGGCCCCGTCGATCCCGGCGCACGCAACGGCCACGGAGTCGGGGTCGAGGCCGAGGACGGCGGCCATGGTTCCCGGGTTGGCGGACGTGGCCACCTGCATGGCCGCGCCTCGGGCCGCCACCAATTCCGCGGCCTCGGAAGCGGAGAGCACCTCGGCCGCGACCAAGGCGGTGTACTCGCCCAGGCTGTGGCCGGCGACGGCCCTCGGGCCGGCGACTCCGGCCGCCCGGACGGCGTCGAGGGTGATCAGGCTCAGCGTGAAGGTGGCCAGCTGGGCGTTGCTCGTCACCTGCAGTTCTTCGGCACCGGCGTCGAGCAACAGGTGGGCGAGGTCGCACCCGGTCGCGTCGCTCAGTGCCGCGACCACCGCCCACGACGGGCTGTCGCGCCACGGCTGGCCCATACCTGGGCGTTGCGATCCTTGGCCCGGGAAGACGAACGCATGCATGGCCGGGCGAGATTACCGTTGGCCGGCCCTGACTGGAGCGTCCGAATCGGCACCGAAAGGCTGCGACTTGACCGGTCCCATTTTCCCCAAGTCTTTTGTGAACGAACGGATGAACGATCGGTTCCGGCGGCGCACACGGGGGTTGTCGGGGTTATCGTAGATTCGATGACTGACGTTTCCCAACGCATCGAGTGCCAGTGGTGCCACACCCAGAGCCCGGCCACTTCTCGGAACTGCGAGACCTGCGGGGCGCCCCTGGACGTCAAAAACCTGGTCAGCGACTCCGGCTGGCGGGAAGCCCCCCGCCTGCGGGACATGACCGAGATCCACTTCGGGTCGAGCACCTGCCAGGTCGAGGGGACGGTGGTCCCCGTCGCCGAGATCAACCTCGGGGGTGGCGACGCCATCTTCTTCGAGCACCACGTGCTGCTGTGGAAGGACGAGAGCGTCGGCATGTCGGTCATGCCGACCCCGGGCGGGGCCAAGCGGGCCTTCGGCGGCATGCCGTTCGTGGTCAGCGTGGCCAACGGGCCGGGGCGGGTCGCCTTCTCCCGCGACGCCAGCGGCGAGCTCGTCGTCCTGCCGCTGCACCCCTCGATGGAGCTCGACGTCCGCGAGCACGCCTTCCTGCTGTCGTCGCACACCATCAGCTACTCCTTCGTCCGCATCCAGGGCATGGCCAACATCCTCCACGGCGGCGAGGGCATGTACATGGACCGCTTCGTCACCTCCAACGTGCCCGGCCTGCTCATCCTCCACGGCTACGGCAACGTGTTCGAGCGCCAACTGGGCGCCGGTGAGAGCATCGTCGTCGAACCGGGCGCCTTCCTCTACAAGGATTCGTCGGTGCGGATGGACGTCGAGCAGATGAAATTGAAGGGCGGCCTCATAGGACGGACCGTCCTGTACCTGGCCCGCATGACCGGCCCCGGCCGCGTCGGCATCCAGTCCATGTACGTCCACCACCACACCGGTTAGATGACCGACACCGCGACGTACACCTGCCGCTTCTGCCATAGCGTCAGCGCCGGCGCCACGAGTAGCTGCCCGGCGTGCGGCGCCCCGGTCGACATACGAGCCCGGGTGAGCGATTCGGGCTGGGTCGAGCTGCCGGCGATCAAGGACATGGCGCGCATCCAGTTCGGCCAGTCCTCGGCCCAGGTTGCCGGCACATGGGTGCCGACGGTCGACATGAACCTGGCGGCCGGCGACGGCGTCTACTTCGGCCACCACGTGCTGCTCTGGCAGGAGCCGTCGGTGCACATGGACACCCTGCCGATGAAGGGCGGGTGGAACCGGGCCATGGCCGGCTTCCCGCTCGTCATGCTGAGCGCCGTTGGGCCGGGCCACATCGCGTTCTCCCATGATGCCCCGGGCGAGCTGGTCGCCATCCCGCTCCAGCGGGGCTCGGCCATCGACGTGCACGAGAACCACTTCCTCGTCGCCACCGCGCCGGTGACCTACGACTGGTTCCCGAGCGGGGTGTGGTTCACCACCGGTTCGGGCGACGACACCGAGTGGCACTACCCGATCGGGCAGTTCATGGACCGTTTCTACGCCCAGGACTCCCACGGGCTGCTGTTTCTCCACGCCAGCGGCAACTCCTTCGTCAAGACGCTGCGCCAGGGCGAGACGATGCTCATCAAGCCGCCGTCGCTGCTCTACAAGGACCCGAGCGTCGGCATGCGCCTCCACGTCGAATATCCCCAGTCCCGCGGCATGAGCTTTTGGCGCTCCTGGGGCAACCGCTACCTCTGGCTGCGGCTGTACGGGCCGGGCCGGGTGGCGATCCAGTCGCAGTACGAGCACATGGAGGATCCCGGTAGTGGCTTTTCATCCACGTCGGGGCATACCGAGTACCGCTGGTAGGTGGGCTTTCACTTCACCCACAAGGCGTCCATCGCCCTACCGGGGCACCTGGCCTCGCAGGTCGCCGACGGCGCGGTGCTCGTCGAGTTCAGCGAGCGCGACGCCCCAGCCTGCCGGATGGAGGTGCCGGTGCTGGACAAAATCCTGCGCCGATACCCCGACCGGTTGCGCGTCCTCCAGGCCGATGTCGAGAACTCCCCCGCCGATGCCGCCGCGTTCGCGGTCGGGGCAGTTCCGACCTTTCTGCTGTTCGTCGATGGGGTGGAGAAAATGCGCTTGGTGGGCTACCAGTCGGTCGACTCGCTTACCGCCTCGCTGGACGCGGCCCTACCGTCTCTTCGCTAGGGCGTTCAGTCGAAGATGGGCTGGCGGTCCCTCGTGCGCTTGATCTCGTAGAAGCCGTCGGTACCTGCGACCGCCAAGACGCCGTCCCACAGCTTGGCCGCCGCCTCGCCCCGGGGGATGGGTGTGACGACCGGGCCGAAGAATGCGATGCCGTTGACGCTGATCACGGGCGTACCGACCTCGTAGCCCACCTGATCCATGCCCTCGTGGTGGGACTTCTTCAGCGCCTCGTCATAGCCGGTGTCGTCCATGGCGTCGGCCAGTTCCGGAGGCAGCCCGGCCTCGGCCAACGCCTCCTCGATGGTGGCCCGGTCCTTGGGCCGCCCCTCCAGGTGGAACCGGTTGCCCAGGGCCGTGTACAGCGGCCCCAACACCTCGTCGCCATACTTCTGGGCCGCGGCGATGCACACCCGCACCGGCCCCCACGCCTCCGCCAGCCCCTTGCGGTACTCGTCGGGGATGTCCTTGTCGGCATTGAGGTAGGCCAGGCTCATCACGTGCCAGTGAAGCGAGATCGGGCGCTGCGGCGCGACCTCGAGCATCCAGCGCGACGTGATCCAGGCCCAGGGGCACAACGGGTCGAACCAGAAGTCGACGGTTTCGGTCATGGTGTCAGTCATCTCACGTAGCAACACAGCACCGGTGGCGCATCTTCCCGACTTTGCCGCCAAGACCGGCAATACCCTGGGAGCGTGGCCGGCTACGTCCCACCATTTCGCGATATCCGCTTCGTCCTCAGCAACGTCGTCGACCTGCCCGGATTGGCCGCGCTGGAGGCGTACCGACACGCCGATCCTGACACCTGTTTCGGGCTGATCGACGAGGCGGGCCGATTCCTGGCCGAGGTGTTCGGGCCGCTCAACACCATCGGCGACCGGTTCGGCAGCGTGCTGCGGCCCGACGGCACGGTCGAGACACCGCCGGGGTTCCGCGAGGCCTACCGCCGTTATGTCGACTCCGGCTGGGGGGCGGTGCCGTTCGCGCCCGAATTCGGTGGCGGCGGCTTCCCCTGGGTCGTGGCCGTGGTGATCCAGGAGATCCTGACGTCGGCCAACATGGCGTTTTCCCTCTGCCCACTGCTCAACCAGGGCGCCATCGACATGCTCACCCGGTATGGCACGGCGCAGCAGCAGGCGACCTATCTCGAAAACATGATCGCAGGCACCTGGACGGGGACCATGAACCTGACCGAGCCGGAAGCCGGCTCCGACGTCGGCGCCCTGCGAACCCGAGCCGTGCCCGCGCCCGACGGCTCATGGTTGCTGACCGGCCAGAAGATCTTCATCACCTTCGGTGACCACGATCTGTGCGACAACATCATCCACCTCGTCCTGGCCCGGGTCCCCGACGCACCGCCCGGTACCAAGGGCATCTCGTGCTTCATCGTGCCCAAGTTCCTGGTCAACGCCGACGGCAGCCTGGGCGAGCGAAACGACGTGCGTTGCGTCTCCATCGAGCACAAGCTCGGCATCCACGCCAGCCCGACCTGCGTGATGTCCTACGGCGACAACGGCGCAGCCGTGGGTTACCTCGTCGGCGAGGCCAACGCCGGCATGCGGTACATGTTCCACATGATGAACGTGGCCCGGCTCTCGGTTGGCCTCGAGGGCCTCTCGATTTCCGAGCGGGCGTACCAGGCGGCGCTGGCCTACGCCCAGCAGCGCCGCCAGGGCCGGGCCATCGGCGCCCCGGCCACCGAGAGCTCGCTCATCGTCGCCCACCCCGATGTGCGCCGCATGCTCCTCACCATGAAGGCCGAGATCGAAGCCATGCGGGCCCTGCTCTACACCAACGCCGCCGCCATGGACCGAGCCCGCCACCACCCCGACGCCGATGAGCGCCAGGCCAGCCAGGAGCTGGTCGAGTTGCTGACGCCGGTCTGCAAGGGGTGGTGCACCGACCTCGGCGTTGCCATCACGTCCCTCGCCGTCCAGGTCCACGGCGGCATGGGCTACGTCGAGGAGACCGGCGTGGCCCAGCATTATCGGGACAGCCGCATCGCCCCGATCTACGAGGGGACCAACGGCATCCAGGCGATCGACCTGGTGTTGCGCAAGCTGCCCCAGCGCGGTGGCGGCGTCGTCAAGGACTACCTGGGCGAGATGGACGCCCTGGCGGCCTACCTGGCCAACGCCGACGCCGACGCCGACGTCGCCGCCAACGCCAACCCCGACGCCGACGCCGCCGACGCCAACGCCAACGCCGGCGGGGCCGTGCTTGCGCTGATCGGGGACAGGCTGGCGGCCGGCGTCGACGTGCTCCGCCAGGCGACCGATTGGCTGCTCGACCGAGTGGCCACCGAACCCAATGACGCACTCGCCGGGGCCACGCCGTACCTCGCCATGTTCGGACTGGTGACCGGGGGCTGGCTGCTGGCCCGCTCGGCGCTGGCGGCGCATCGCCTCCTCGCCGGCGGTGGCGGCGGCGGGGGCGGCGACGCTGGTTTCCTGGCCCAGAAGATCGCAACAGCCCGCTTTTACTGCCAGGAGCTCCTGCCCGAGGCCGTGGGCCTGCTGCCGGCGGTCACCGCCGGCGCCGCCCTGCTCTACGCCGTCGACCTGGAGGCCAGCCCGGCCGGTTGATCCCCTCGAAGCCGCATTGACGCCAGCGGTATTGAATTTAGGCGGGGCTTAGCCCCCGGGAGGGACGAGGTACGGCATCCTCGAAGGGTGCGCCGTTTTCTCGCCGCCGGGATCTGGCTCGCCCTCACGGTGACCGCCACCGTTATCGTCTGGACGGCGGTGTCGTACGTCGCAGCCAACGTCACGGAGCGCCCGGGACCGGTTGTCCCGCACCAGCAGGTGGCCCTCGCCCTCCAGGCGGGTTCGGCGCAGGAGGCAGCGCCGACCACGACCACCACCACCGTGGCGGCCCATAGTAGGCCGCCCAGCAGCACACTGCCCAGCAACCCCGTTGGGAGCCCGACTACCGTGAGCGCGCCGACGACGACCACGCCGACGACGGTTCCCGTCGAGACGCCGCCGACAACCGCCCCGACCACGGCGACGACCAAGCCCGCCCAACCGGTCACCACGACGACCGCCTTGGCGCCGATCGTTGGTGGCACCGCCGCCTACTCCACCGATGGCGGGATAGTAGGCGTGGGGTGCACCAGCTTCGAAACGATCCGGCTGCTGGCCGCACTTCCCGCCGACGGCTACCGGGCGGCGGTCTTCAGCGGAGGGCCCCACTATGTCGCGGTCGACTTCCTGGGCAACGGCCGCAGCATCGCGGTTGGCTCCGCCTGTGTCTTCGGCCAACCGTTCGAGTACACCGAGGGGAGTGGCCCACCGGGGCCGCCGTCATCGAGCTAACCGGTCGGCGACCGCGACGCGAGAGCCCGGACTTAGCCGCCGGGTGGTCCGAAGGTCACCTCGATGCGAGCCCCGCCCTCGAAACTGCGCCCCGCCGTCATCGACCCGCCTGAGGTGAGAGCGGTACGCCGGACGATGTCCAAACCGAGGCCAGTGCCCGATCCGCCGCTGGTGCCGCGCTCTGGCAACGAGTCGCCCGGCAACCCCGGTCCGCTGTCGGTCACGACGAGGGTCCAACCCCGGCTGGCATAGTCGGGCATCACCTCGACGGAGAACGAGGTGCCGGTCGGCGTGTGGGCGAACACGTTGTTGATGAGGGCGTCGACGCACACGTCGAGGTCGGTTCGGCTGACGCCGATCGGCTGGTCGCCGGTCGGGATGACCGAGCCGAGCCGACGGCCCTGGTCTTCGGCCAGGACGGTCCAAAACTTCAACCGGTTGCGCACCGCCCGCCCTAGGTCGCTCTGCCCGCGTCCGGTCCGCGCCCCGGGACGTGAGGTGCCTCGAGACTCCTCGATGACCCGGGTGACCACCTGTTCCAGCTGGTCGATGTCGGTGGCCATGCGCAGGCGGTCGGCGGGCGACTCCATCCCTTCGGCATCGAGGCGCAGCACCGTCAGCGGTGTGCGCAACTGGTGCGACAGGTCGGCCGCCTTCTCCCGCTCGGCGGCCAGGAGGTCGCCGATGCGATCGGCCAGGTCGTTCACCGCGATCCCCACCTCGGAGACCTCGGGCGGCCCGGCGGGCTCGACCCGGGCCTGTAGCTCGCCGCCTTGGAGCCGGCGGGTCACCGAGAGCAGCTCGCCCATGGGGGCGACGATCGACTGCCCGAGGCGGTCGGCCAGCAGGACCGCGATCACCACCACCATGAGGCCGACGGCGGCGATGATCGCCCAGGACCGATGAACGCCGTGGTCGAGCAGCGAGGCGGACACCCGGACCCGTACCACCAGTGCGACGGGGCCGGACTGCCCAACGGCGTCGAGGATGTCGCGCCCGCCACCGGGCCCGGCGGCGGTAAAGGAACGGTCCTCGCGGGCGGCCAACTGGACATTGGAGTCCGGCGGGATCGGGGCGCCCAGCCTCGTGCCGTTGGGCAGGTAGACCGTCGTCGGAAAGGGGTTGCCGGCGTTGGCCGTTTGGACCAACTGCTTGACCGAGCCCGGATCGCTGACCGCGCCCAAGGCGCCGGCCAGCGACTGTGACTCCAGCTTGGCGGCCTCGAGCTGCTTGTTGGTTGCCACGATCGAGATCAGGCGGCCGAGGGGGATGCAGAACGCGATCACGATCAAGGCCGTGACGGCGGCGGCGGTCAGCGCTAAACGGGGCCTCACGAGGCGTCGGGGTCGACCAGCATCACACCCACGCCCCGCACGCTGCGCAGGTAACGCGGCGCCTGGGCCGTCTCGCCCAGCTTGCCCCGCAGCCACGACAGGTGGACGTCGATGGTCTTCTCGGCGCCGCCGTAAGGCTGACGCCACACCGCCGCCAGCAGCTCCCGCTTGGAGACCACTTCGCCCCGCCGGTTGGCCAGGTGCCAGAGCAGATCGAACTCCTTGCGGCTCAGCTCGAGCGGCTCACCGTCGAGGAGGGCGACCCGGCTCAGCGGGTGGATGGCCAAACCACCGATCAGAATCGGCGCCCCGCCCTCGTCGTCCTTGACCCGACGCAGCACGGCCCGGATCCGGGCGTCGAGCTGGTCGGCAGAATACGGCTTGACCACGTAGTCGTCGGCGCCGGCGTCGAGGGTGCGAACGATCTCCCGCTCGTCGTCGCGCGCCGTGGCCACGATCACCGGGACGGTGCTGACGGCGCGCAGCATGCGCAGCAGTTCGAGGCCGTCGATGTCGGGAAGGCCGAGGTCGAGCACCACCACGTCGGGCCGATGGTCGACGATCTCGCTGAGAGCGCCGAGGCCGGTGGCGGCGGCCAGGACCACGTGGCCCCGGTCGGTCAGCCCGCGGCACACCGCGGCCCGAATCCGGGCGTCGTCCTCCACGACCGCCACGGTCGTCATGCCCAGGTACCAGTCACACCCTGAAACTAGACCGCGGGAGTTCTTCACGACCGAGATAGTTCCCGTTCGCCGGCCGTCCATCGTCTGCTCATCTTGGCCCACCAGGATCAGAACCATGTCACCGCTCGGTCCATCCGATTCCTCCCCGATCAGCCGCCGGAGGTTTCTCCGTGGCTTAGGCGTCGGCTCCGTCGCAGTCGGCGCCTTGGGCGCGGGCGTGATGCCGCTGATCGAGGCCGCCCCGGCCGGGGCCCTGACCGGCACGTCTCTCCTGCGCCAGCCGGCGATCATGGGTGCGGCGGTCCCAGAACAATTGCACGTGCAGTACGGCGCCGACGCCGCCACCGAGGCGGCCGTTTCGTGGGCGACGGCCGAGCGGGTATCGCGCCCGAAGCTGCGCCTCGGCGCCAACGACGCAGGGTTTGGGTTCCCGATCGATGCCGAGGAACGGGTGTACACCGAGGCGCTGACCGGCCAGACCGTGTACACCTATCACGTCGCGCTCAACCATTTGCTGGCCGATACGCAGTACCTCTATCAGGTGTTCAACGCCGGCGCCGAGCCGGTCAGCGGGGGGTTCCGCACCGGACCGCGGTCGCGCTCGAAGCCGTTCCGTTTCACCAGCTACGGCGATCAGTCGATACCAAGTCCAGTCGGATTGGGGCTCGGGCCGTGGAGCCCCAACGCCGGCTACATCGTGCCCGCCTTGGAGGCGACCGAGCCCCTCTTCCACCTCATGAATGGCGACCTCTGCTACGCCAACATCAGCGACGACCCCGTCGCCACCTGGGCCAGCTTCTTCAATACCACCATGCCCTCGGCGGCCAACCGTCCGTGGATGCCGTGCTCGGGCAATCACGAGAACGAGGTCGGCAACGGTCCCGAGGGTTACCTGAGCTATCAGACCCGCTTCACCCTGCCGGACAACGGTGAGCCCGCGGCGTGGCAGGGCAACTGGTACAGCTTCGTGGTTGGCAACATCTGCGTCGTCTCGCTGAACAACGACGACGTGTGCCTGCAGGACGGGGCCTTCAGCGCCTACCGGGCGGCCCATGTGCCCAACTACACCACCAACGGCGACAACCCGTACATCGTTGGCTACAGCGGCGGCGCCCAGAAGATCTGGTTGGAGCACACGCTCAGCCACGCCCGGCTGCGCCCCGACATCGACTGGATCGTGGTGGTCATGCATCAGGTTGCGATGTCGTCGGCCCACTTCAACGGCGCCGACCTCGGTATCCGCCAGCAGTGGCTGCCGCTGTTCGACAAGTACGGCGTAGACCTGGTGGTGGCCGGCCATGAGCACCACTTCGAGCGGACCTTCGCGGTGCGCGGCACCTTGCCCCAGCAGCCGGACCTCCTCACCCCGGCCCCGCATGGCACCGACTCGCAGCTGATCGACACCACCAAAGGCACCGTGCATATGATCATCGGCGGGGGCGGCAACCCCGGGTTCACACCGCTGCATGATTTCGACATGCCGCACGACGGCGTGCTCATCGTCGGCGTGAACCCCGGCAACCCCGACGTGCAGCACACCACGATCACGACCACCGAGCAGGCTCCGTGGTCGGCCTACCGTGACATCACGACGCCGTACGGATTCGCCACCTTCGACGTGGTGCCCCTCGCCCCTCGTGGGACCACGACGATCGCGGTGACCCACTACGGGGCGGCCGCCGGTTCGCCGACCTACTCACCGGTCGACCGTTTCACCTTGGTACGTCCCCGGCGGGGTTAAGAGGGGGCCGGGTTTCAATCGACGGTGGTGGCGGCCCCGTCGAAGGAGGTGAACGACTCGATCCAGCGGGCTACCTCGAGCGCGTGATCGCCGAGGCGCTTCAGGAACCGGGCGACCAGCGCCATTTCGGCCAGGACCGGAGCCCGAAGCAGCCCCGAGGTCAACTCGGCCCAGAGGCTGGCGTGCAGCTCGGCGATCTCGTCGACGGCGTCTTCGAGGCGCTTATGGATCTCGGGTGAGCGCTGGCTGTAGGCGTCGGCAATCTGGTGCCACATGGTGGCGCCGTGGCCGAACAGGCTGCTCACCAGCCCTCGCATGCGGGGCGACAGCTCGGGGCCGAAATGCATGGCGCCGCGCCGGGAGATGTCGCCGGCGAGGGCGATGGTGAGGTCGAGCTCGGGCAGGATGCGCAGGACGGCCACGAGCTGGCGCAGCTCGCCCGCCACCGGCGCCTGGCGGGCCAACTGGGTGAAGACGAGCGCCTCCACCGAGGCGTGGAGCGTCTTGATCTCCTGGCGCCGAACGGCCACGGTCTTGACCGCCTCGTCGTCGGCGGCCAGGAAGGCGGCGTTGGCGCCGGCAATGGCCTCCTCGACCAGGGCCAGCCCCAGCGCCACGTCGCTGTCGATCTGGTCGAGCTGGCGGTGATAGTCGGTCCGAAGTTCGCTCGCCATAGGGCCTCACTCTATGGTGAGCATGCGGCCGGTAGCCTCAACCTGTGACCGTTCGCGTGCGATTCGCCCCCTCGCCCACGGGTTACTTCCACGTCGGCAGCGCCCGCACCGCCCTGTTCAACTGGCTGTTCGCCCGCCAGCAATCGGCACAGGGAGGCGGCGGCGTCTTCGTGCTGCGCATCGAGGACACCGACGTCGAGCGCAACCGGCCGGAGCACGTCGAAGGCATCCAACGGGCGCTGCGCTGGCTCGGCCTCGACTGGGACGAGGGTCCGTACTTCCAGTCCCAGAGGGGTTCGCGCTACCAGGAAGCAGTCGAGAAGCTACTGGCCGATGGGGCCGCCTACGCCTGTGACTGCACGCCGGCCGAGATCCAGAAAAGAGCCGGGTCGGCGGGCTACGACGGGCATTGCCGCGACCGGGGCCTGGAGCCGTCGGCGGGCCGGGTCGTGCGCTTCCACAGCCCCGACGAGGGAGTGACCGTCGTCGAGGACCTGATCCGGGGCCGGCCCGAGTTCGCCAACGCCACGGTGGAGGACTTCGCCATCCGCAAATCCAGCGGGCAGCCGTTGTTCATCCTGGCCAACGTGGTCGACGACGCCGACATGGATATCACCCACGTGATTCGCGGCGAGGACCACCTGACCAACACGGCCAAGTACGAGTTGCTGTGGACGGCGCTCGGCTATGGCGACTTCCCGGTCTTCGCCCACCTGCCGCTGTTGGTGAACGAGAAGCGCCAGAAGCTCTCCAAGCGGCGCGACAAGGTGGCGCTCGAGCAGTACCGCGACGAGGGGTACCTGCCCGAGGCCATGGTCAACTACCTCTCGCTGCTCGGCTGGTCGCCCGGCGACGACCGCGAGATCCTCACCGCCGGCGAGCTGATCGCCGAGTTCCGCCTCGACCAGGTGCGCAGCTCGCCGGCGTTCTTCGACGAGAAGAAGCTGTCCGCGGTCGACGCCACGTACATCCGGGCGATGTCGCCCGAAGCCTTCGTGGCCCGGGCCCAGGAGTGGTTGGCGGATCGGTGGTCACCGATCGCCGGGCTGGTGCAGGAGCGGGCCCGGACGTTAGGCGACGCCTACGCCATGAGCGGCTTCCTTTTCCTACCCGAAGTGCCTTTCTCTTCTGAGGATTGGGAAAAGGGGGTGCGTCGGCAGCCCGCCTTCGGTGAAATCCTGGCCGGCGCGGTCGAGGCCTTTGCCGAATGTGCCTGGGCCGCCGCCACCTTGAAGGACGTGACCGTGGCCATCGGCCGCCAGGTCGGGGTGCCGCAGCTGGGCAAGGCCCAGGACCCGATCCGCTTGGCCATCACCGGCCGCTCGGTCGGGCCACCGCTGTTCGAATCGCTCGAGGCGCTGGGGCGGGAGCGGACGCTCACCCGGTTGCGGGCCGCCCTTTCCCGCATGGAGGGGCCACCGGGAGGGTGATCCTGCGCTGGGGGGTGCGGGTGGTGCTGGCCATGGTGGCGGTCGCGGTGGCCTACCTCGTCGTGACGTTGTTCCAGGTCTGGCAGGCGTCACGCCTCGACCAAGCCCGGCCGGTCCAGGCGATCGTGGTCCTCGGTGCCGCCCAGTACAACGGTGTGCCGTCACCCGATCTCAAGTCCCGCTTGGACCATGCCTACGCCCTGTGGCAGCGACACCTCTCCGACATCATCGTGGTGACCGGCGGCAAGGAGCCGGGCGACCAGTTCACCGAAGCCACCGCCGGGGCCAACTACCTTGCCGCTCGGGGGGTGCCCCAGGCCGACATCCTCCGGGAGGTCAGCGGACGCAATTCATGGCAGTCGTTGGAGTCGACCGCCGGCTTCCTCGAGGCCCGGGGTGATCGCACTGTCCTGCTGGTCTCCGATCCCTACCACGACAAGCGCATCGCCCTGATGGCCGGCGAGCTGGGCTTGCGGCCCTACGTGTCGCCCACGCCCAACTCGCCGCTCGGGTTCCGAACGACGGCGTACAACTTCGTGAAGGAGACCGGGGAGGTCGCGGTGGGGCGCATCATCGGCTTCCGCCGCCTCGTCGACCTCGACACCCGCCTATTCGGGTGACGGTCGGTGGGCAGCGGTAAGGTGACGCCACCCGTTCGGGGGTGGTGTAATCGGCAACACAGCAGGTTCTGGCCCTGCCATTGGGGGTTCGAGTCCTCCCCCCCGAGCTCGACTTGCAGTCGTCGTGGGAATTCTCATGGGAATCTCATCTTGCCTGGGTAGCAAGCCATCACGGACACATCGAACGACGGCCAACTGAAAAAACGATTGAGGAGAAGGCGTGCGCATTCTTGTTCTCGGCGGTGACGGCTACCTGGGCTGGCCAAGTGCGCTGCACCTGTCGGCCGGCGGGCATGACGTCGGGATCGCCGACAACTACGTCAGGCGGTCCTACGACCTCGAGCTGGGGGTGGAGAGCCTTGTCCCCATCGCCTCTCCGACCGATCGGGTCCGGGCCTGGCGCGACCTGACGTTGCGTGAGCTCGCCGTCTACCGCGGCGACCTGACCGATGCCGCCTTCACCCACCACATGATCTCCGACTTCCGGCCCGACGCCATCGTCCACTTCGCCGAGCAGCGAAGCGCGCCGTACTCGATGATCGACCAGCGCCACGCCGTCTACACCCAGACCAACAACGTGGTCGGCAACCTCAACGTGCTCTACGCCATCGCCGAGGCGAACCCCGACATCCATCTGGTCAAGCTGGGCACGATGGGGGAGTACGGGACCCCCAACATCGACATCGAAGAGGGTTGGATCGACATCACCCACAAGGGCCGGACCGATCGGGTCCTCTACCCCAAGCGGCCAGGTTCGTTCTACCACCTCTCCAAGGTGCACGACAGCCACAACATCGAGTTCGCCTGCCGGATCTGGGGGCTGCGGGCCACCGATCTCAACCAGGGGATCGTCTACGGCCAGGAGACCGATGAGACCACCCTCGACGATCGGTTGGCGACCCGGTTCGACTACGACGCGGTGTTCGGCACCGTTCTCAACCGCATGGCCATCCAGGCGGTCCTGGGCGAACCACTGACCGTCTACGGCCACGGCGGCCAGATCCGGGGCATCCTCAACATCGTCGACACGGTCGAATGCATCCGGATCGCCTGCGAGAACCCGGCGGATCGGGGCGAGTTCCGGGTCTTCAACCAGTTCACCGAGTCGATGTCGGTCGCCGAGATCGCGTCGACGGTTGCCAAGGTGTATCCCGGCAAGACTAAGACGGTGCTGATCGACAACCCACGGGTCGAGTCCGAGGACCATTACTACCGGGCGGCCCACACCGGCCTGTTGGAGCTGGGCCTGGTGCCGCACCTCTTGAGCGAGACCCTCCTCAGCTCGATGTTCGGGATCATCGACCGCTACCGCGACCGGGTCAACCTGGAAGCGCTGCTCCCTGCGGTGAAGTGGCGCGAAACCTCAGCCCAGGCCGCCTCACCCCGATGACTTCGCCTCATGCACGCTCGTTGAGCGGCCGGCGGGTTCTCGTAACCGGTGGGTCGGGATTCATCGGCTCGCATCTGGTTCGGGCCTTGCGGGGTGCCGGCGCCGAGGTCGTGGTCGCCGATATGGTCGCCTATGCCGACGGTGGCGTCTCGTGCCACGAGATCGACCTTCGCTCTGCCTTCGCGGCCGAGGAGGTCATCGAGCCAGGCCTGGACACGATCGTCCATCTGGCCGCCTCGACGTCGGTGCTGCGCTCGGTCGACCAACCGGCCGAGACCTTCGAGAACAACGTGACGGTCACCGCCAGTCTCTTGGAGCGGGCCCGGCAGTGCGGCGTTGGCACCTTCGTGTTCGCCTCGACCAATGCCGTGGTCGGACCGGCCCGTCATTTTCCCATCCATGAGCGCACCCCGCTGGCCCCGTTGACTCCCTACGGCGCCACCAAGGCGGCGGCCGAGATGTTGCTCTCGACCTATAACGCCATGTACGACATGCGGTGTTGCTGGCTGCGCCTGACCAACGTGTACGGGCCGGGTATGGGCCACAAGGACAGCGTCGTCCCCCGGCTGGTCAAGGCGGCACGGGCCGGGGTCGGCTTCGACGTCTACGGTGACGGGCTTCAGCTTCGGGACTACATCTTCGTCGGCGACGTGGTCTCGGCCATGCTGCGCGCCGTCGCCGGCGCCGGCGACGCGCCCCATGACTGGGCGGGACCGGTCGTCATCGGCTCGGGCGTTTCAACCTCCGTGCTCGACGTGGCGGCCATGGTCCGTGAGGTGTCGGGCGTCGACCTGGCCTTGCACCACGTGGCGCCCAAACCCGGGGAGATGCCGAAGGTCGTCGTCGACATCAGCCACGCCGCGGCGCTGGACTGGCGACCGGTTACCACGCTGGTGGACGGCCTCCGCCAGGTTTGGGAGAGCTGGCCGGCCTCGGCGTCGACGCTGCCCACGGCGGCGGTGGCCTCAGCGCGTCCGTGAGCAGCGCTGTCGCTCCTTCGCTCTCGGGCGTGTCGTCGGATGAGGACGCCGCCGACTCGTTCGCCCTCAGCCTCGGGTCGAGGAGGCTCAATCCTCTCACGGTTGTGATCGCCGCCTACAACGAGGAGGAGGCGATCGAGGCGGTCCTGCGCCAGATGCCGTCTTCGGTGTGTGGCCTCGCCGTCGACACCCTGGTCGTAGTCGACGGCTCAACCGATCGCACCGCGGCCGTCGCCCTCGCCACGGGCGTCTTGGTGTGCGACGTGCCCGTCAACCGGGGCCAGGGAGCGGCCTTGCGGTTGGGCTACCAGCTGGCCCGTACCCATGGTGCCCGGTATATCGCGACCCTCGACGCTGACGGCCAGTACGACCCGGCCCAACTCCCGCTCGTCGTCGCACCGCTGGTCGCGGGTGAGGCGGACTTCGTCTCAGGTTCCCGCCGCCTCGGCGCCGCCCGCACCACCGACAAGGTCCGCGCCACCGGCGTCGTGGTCTACGCCACCCTCATTTCGCTGCTCACGGGTCAGAAGGTCACCGACCCGGCCAATGGGCTGCGCGCCATGCGGGCCGAGGTCACCGCCGCCGTCGAGCTGCGCCAGCCCCAGTACCAGGCGACCGAGCTGCTGATCTCGACGGTTCTGCACGGGTATCGGGTCACCGAAGTGCCCGTCACCATGCACCGCAGGACCGCGGGGACGACCAAGAAGGGCGGAAACCTCTCCTACGGGGCGCGAGTGGGGCGGGTCATCGTCGGTACCTGGTGGCGGGACCGGTAGCCTTTTAGATCGGGCGTGTATCCAAAGGCTTTCTTGATCCTCTTTTGGGATGAAACGCATCCCGCGAGATCGAAGGAGCCAAGAGAGATGGCTGATGAAGCCGCACCGATTGCCGCCGCCAGGGCTATAAGCACGGTGCCCACCGCGACCGAGCTATTCAACCTCCGTACCAATTTCGTTCATCTCATTCAGGAAAACGCCAACTACTTCGGCACGATGCCGCAGCTCAAAACGCCCATCGTGACGCCGCTGTCAGGAAACACGGCGTACGAAGCCATCAGCTGCCTCGGGCTGAACCCCCAGGCCGAGCTTCTGGAGGCAGTCGTCAACCTGCGCCAAAACACCGGATATCTCGGCAATGCCTGCACGGCGGGAAGCACCGAATATGTCCGCTTTTTCGTCGAGCAAGGCACAACCTGGGTCGACCTGGGCGTTGCCTCATTCAGTTCGTACGATATTGCCGGGTCATTGCCGCTCAGCTACAGCCTTTCGGTCCCGCTGGTCGTTCCCGAGGAGTTTTGCGGCACCGAGCAGATCCTGAATGTACGGGCCATCCTGTCGTGGAACTGGGCGCCCCCGGCGGGCAACGCCACCTGGACACCGGTGTGGGGCAATGTCGTCAACGCCCGGGTGCAGATTGCCCCGAGGTGGCTGCCGATCATCATCACCGGTCCCATAAAGACCGCCTTGACGGCTGCTGCCCCGGTGCCGCAGCCCGCCCCGACGACGCCCCTCGGCTACGAGCAGTTGAAGACGCTGTACGCGAGCACGACCGTGCCGGCCAGCCGGTTCGGCTTGGCGACTGCGATCGCCGCCCCGAAGCCAGCCGCCATCTCGGCGGCGGCGGAACCGGCGACGGCCATCACGGCGGCACCGTCGGCGTTGGCGCACCTAGCGACCCCGATCGCCGCCGCCCCGATCGCCGCCGCCCCGATCGCCGCCGCCCCGATCGCCGCCGCTCCGATCGCCGCCGCTCCGTCGACCGTCGCCCCGATCGCTGAGCAGGCCATCTCCGGCGCCGAGCTGGCCGCCCTGGCGAAGGCGATCGAGGCCATCAACGCCAGCACGCAGTACGAGGAGCTCACCTGCGCCGGGTACAACCCGTCCACCGGTTTCCTTGAGGCCGTGATCTCGATCAAGCTGGACTCGGGATACTCCGGCAACCTCTGCACGCTAGGAAGCAACGAGTACGTCGGCTTCTGGGTGGAGATCGGTGGAAGCTGGATGTCCCTCGGGGTGGCCTCGGTCGAGGTGCACGACCTGGCCGCGGTGAGTGCCGGCCCGATCGAGTACGCGGTGGTGCGGGCGGCCAACCTTCCTCCCGAGACCTGCCAGTCGTTGGCCGGGCTCCCGCTGCGGGCCATCCTCTCCTGGAACCAGGTCCCAACCGGCCCGACCTTCGTTCCCACCTGGGGCAACGTGCTGAACACGTTCGTCCAACCCCCGGTAGGTGCGGTCACTTCGACCCAGGGGCACAACGTCGAACTGATGCGCATCGGCGGGATCACGACCAACAGCATCAGCAGCACGACCGGGCGGGCGACGACGCCGGCTGTGCCGATCTCGGGTGACAACGCTTCCCACGACAGCCCCTTCGGCGGCGTGATCTACGTCGAGGGCTACATCACCAACGAACTGTCCGTGTTTGACCCCGTCACCGGCGATGTCGTGAACGGCCAAAACCCGCTGAAGTATCAGGTCTTCTGGAACGAGGTGTCGCCCACCCCCGGGCCGGCGACCCAGCTCGTGAACACCTTCACCGTCCAGGTCTGGCCGGAAAACGACATGACCCCGGGCGGCGTGACGCAGTCGATCCAGGCGAAGGCCGATTCCAACGGGCAGACGTACTACACCTACATGGAAGGCCCGACCCAGCCGATGAACCCGCGCACCCTGGCGGTGTGGTACGCCGGTGGCCTCGCCGAAGGCCTCTACCAGCTCACCGTGACGGCGTCGGCCTTTAACGGCACTGCCTACGCCCCGACCAACACCCAGACCCAGCTGGTCTACGTCTACAACGGCTATCCGTACCTGCTGTCGGTGGAGGCCAACGGCATCGTGCAGCAGATCAGCGTGCAGGAGCCGGACACCCAGCTGGCCATCACATCCGGCAGCGGCGACTGCTCGGAAACGAATGTGGGGTCGACCGTTAGTGGGACATTCGGCGTGACGGACCACTTCTTCGACATCTACAACCTGTACGAAGCCAATGGCTACACCCTCGGGGTCATACCGATCACCGTGGGTGGCGTCGAGCAGATCCCGCCGGCTATCTCGGTCAACATCACCTCCGCGCCCACCACCGACGGAGTAGCCGGGACGTGGCAACTCGACACGACCGGGATGGTTCCCTGCGGCTACACCATCGTCCTGTCTTGTTGGGACCGGTCGGTGGTGAACAGCGCGGGGTACGGCCACTACAACCAGACGGCCGTCGGTTTCTGCCTTACCGCCGCTCCCGACGAGGCCAAGTAGCAGAGGTCGGGCGTTCAGGCACCGGGGTCCCTCACGGGGCCCCGGTGGCCTGGGGCGCGGTCGTTTGGGGCGCGGTCGTTTGGGGTTCCGCCGTCTGGGTGAAGATCACCTTTTGGAACACGACGAACTTGGCGACAAACATCACGCCCTGGGTCACGAAATAGGCGGTCGCAACCAGCAGGGTCCGCAACACGTGACGGTCGGTCACGTGCGTCGCCCAGTGGCTGGCCCACTTGGTACCGATCGCGGCTGCGCCGAAGCTCGCTAGTGACACGAACGTGTACAACACGACCTCGCGGCCGACGTTGACCTTGCCCCGCTGCCCGAAGGCCCACGATCGGTTGAGCACGTAGTTGGGAACAGCGCCGGCGAGGAAGGCCACAGCAGACGATGGTGTGGTCCCGAGCAGCCCCGAGCCGTAACAGGCGATGAACGCCACCTCGCTCGTGACCACCGCCACCACCGACCCAAGGGTGTAGCGGCCGAAGCGAACCCGCAGGCGTGACGAGCGGCCCCAGCCGAGCATTTCTCTCACGTTGCCGGGCCGGTTGGGCTGATTGGTCGTCTGTCGATAGTCACTCGGCGCTCAACCTAGGGCAGGGTGGGCCCCGAGTCGACGCCGAGGGACTGCGCCGCCAAGCTGACTGTGGTCGTCAACGGCAGGTTGGCCAGGTCCGAGCCGTCGCCCACGTAGAGGTGGTAGGTCCCGCCGGGGACGACCCAGCTGTTCGCCGCCATGTCCCACACGCCCAGGTCGCCGCTGGTCAGGGCCAGGCTGACGGTTGCCGATTGCCTGGGGGCCAGGTTGACGCGGGTAAAGCCCTTCAGCTGCCGCGGGGCCTCGCTGGCGCTGGCGGGAAAACCGACGTAGCACTGCACGACATCGGCGCCGGCCACCGAGCCGACATTGGACACGGTCGCCCGCAGGTCGACGCCACCGTTCGGCTCGATGGCAGCCCTGAGGTTGCTGAACCGGAAGCGGGTATACGACAGCCCGTACCCGAAGCTGAACAGCGGGGTGACCGAGTTGACCTGGTACCAGCGGTAGCCGACGTCGATGCCGTCGGCGTAGTTTGTCTTGCCGTCGATGCCCCCGAAGGTGGCCGCCGTGGCGTCGGGCATGGCCTGCGGCGACTCCCGGCTCGGGAAAGTAACGGGCAACTTGCCGCTCGGGTCGACCCGGCCGCTCAGCAGGTCGACCAAGGCGGTGCCGGCGGTCTCGCCCGGGTACCAGGTCTCCAGCACCGCAGGCACGTCGGCCAGCCAGGGCATCAGGACAGCGGAGCCGGTCTCCAGGACGACGATCGTCCGCCGGTTGGCCGCGGCCACGGCGGACACCAGGGCATTCTGATTGCCGGGGAGCTCGAGATTCGGACGATCACGGCGCTCGGCCTCGTAGTCGTGCACGACGACCACCGCGACGCTCGCCCGACGAGCCAACGCCGCGGCAGTCGTCGGGTCGGCGCCGTCGTAGTAGTGGAGCCGGGGGCCGAGCACGGCGGCCAGTGCCGCTTCCGTTGTTACCGGGTCGGTCGGGTTTACCCACATGGCGCCGAATCCGGCCGGCGTGGGCGTGGCGCCGTCGGCGCCGATGAGCGCGACCGAGCTGAGGCCGGCCAGGTCGAGCGGGAGGGCGTCGTGTTGATCCTTGAGGAGCACCGCGCCCTCGTCATTGGTCTGGAGGGCGACGGCCCGATGGGCGGAGGTGGTGGCCACCCGATCGGGCGTGAGGGGGTGGGGATCGGCGATGAGGTCGTAGTCGAAGAGCACCGTGAGCAGCGGGCGGGCCAGCCCGTCGAGCTCGGACCTGGCCAGCTGGCCGTCGTGGACCGCGGCCGCGATGGCGTGGGGGTCGTACAAGGTCGTGCACTTGACCTGGGAGACGCCGACGGCCATGGCAGCAGCCTGGTTGTACACCGAACCGCAGTCGGAGCGGACGAAGCCGTCGAAGTGCCAATCGCCGCGGAGGATCGCGTCGAGGAGCTCGGAGCTCTGGCAGGCGGGAACGCCATTGATCAGGTTGTAGGAGCACATGATCGAGCCCACATGGCCGACCTGGACGGCGGCGGAGAACCCCGGCAGGTACATCTCGTGCAGCGCCCGATCGGAAACGACCGCGTCATCGAGCGGCGTGGCCCGGTTGAACTCCTGGTTGTAGACGGCGAAGTGCTTGAGGACCGACACGACCCGGTTGCCCTGGATGCCCTGCACCAACTGCACGGCGAGCGTCGCGGTGAGGAAGGGGTCCTCGCCGAGGGTCTCGTACGAGCGCCCCCACAGCGGGGAGCGGTCGAGGTTGATCGTCGGGGATAGGGCCAGGTCGATCCCCTTGGCGGCGTCCTCGGAACCGATCACATCGCCGTACTGTCGGGCCAGCGTCGGATCGAAGGCGGCGGCGTCGGCGATGGGCGCGGGAAGCTGGGTGACGCCGGCGAAGCGGCTCTGACCGGCGCCCACGAATCCGCTGGCGACGCCGGCCGCCCCGTCCTGCTCGGTCAGCGCAGGGATGCACAGACCCGGTATGGCCGGGGTGTAGCCCTCGTAGCGCTCCGCCGGGTTGTATTGGAGCAGGTGCAGGAGGGTCGCTTCCTCCAGCGGCGTCATGGCCTCGAGCAACTCGTCGACCCGGGTGGCGACGGGCGTGTGTGCGTCGAGCCATGGGCAGGCAGCGCTGAGGGTCCGGCCCACGGCACTGGCCTGCTTGGTCCCAGGATTTGGGGAAAGGGTGCCGTCGTTGTCTCCAGTGATTCGTGGCAAGACGAGCACTGTGGCAACGACGGCCGAAACGGTTACCACCACCATGGTCATCAGCAGCCAGCCCCGTACTGCCAGCCGCCGAGCGATGCTCACGCGGTCAGTATGACCCTGCCCCGTCGCATGTTGGCCTCGGGCCGCCCGGTCCCAGGCTCAGGTAGGATTGGCGAGACCTCTGGCCCCATCGTCTAGGGGCCTAGGACACCACCCTCTCAAGGTGGCGACACGGGTTCGAATCCCGTTGGGGCTGCTTACAAAACCCCAGGTCAGAGGTCGTGCTGGACCTAATCGACGTCCCCCTGGTACGCTGCCGACAACGAGACCGTCAGCAAACTGTCAGCAGAAGGGCCTGAGATGATCAGCAAACGGGGCAATCGCTGGCGGGTGGTCGTGCAGGCGCCGACCGACCCGCTGACAGGCGTTCGGCGCCAACTGTCCGGGTCGGCAGCCACGAAACGAGACGCCGAAAAGCTTGAACGCCAACTCCGAGGCCAGGCCGAGGATGGGGTGCTGGGCTCCATCACTATTCGCAAGTTGGTCGAGGAGTGGTGGCGCTCTGCTCCTCGGCTGGCGGCCACGACCCAGGCGAACTATCGGGACAATCTGGACAACCACATTCTTCCGATGCTCGGGGGCAAGAAGGTCGAGGAGATCCGGCCCAGGCTCGTCGCGGCATTCCTACAGCATCTGGCGGATCAGAAGGGCATGGCGCCGGCGACGGTCCGCAAGGTCCGGACCGTCCTGTCGGCCGTCATGTCCTTCGCAGTGTCGATGGAGTACGCGGACAGCAACCCGGTCATGAAGGTTCCGCCGCCGGAACAGACCGCCGGCAGCCGTGTGGCACCAACGATCGAGGAGACAGCCCGGATCCTGCTGGCGGCCGAGGACAATGACCCGGAGTTCCTCGCATACCTCTGGCTGGCCGCCGAAGAGGGCGGACGGCGGGGCGAGACGTTGGCGCTGCGCTGGAGCGACGTCGACTTCGACCACGGGACGGTGACCATCGAGCGGGTCATCACGATCGGCGACGACGGCGTCCAGGAGCGAGCGACTACGAAGACGAAGAAGGGTCGGACGGTCGCGGTGTCACCGGTGACGCTGAACCAGCTTCGGGTCCATCGGGAGCGAGCGGAGGCGATGTTGTCCGAGGTGGCAGGGCAACCGATGATGGTCGAACCTGACAGCCTGATCTTTTCCGGCGGTACCGGTAGCCGGCGAACGCGTGTTGACGGCAAGCCCTGGCGCCCCGATTCGACGACTCGGCGCTTCCGAGCGCTCAAGGACAAGGCAGGGGTGCGACCCGAAGTTGACCTTCATGGCCTCCGGCACACCATGATCACCGAGCTGTTGGCCAGTGGCGTCGATCCCCGGACCGTGATGGGGCGAGCCGGTCACAGCTCGGAGGCGACCACGATGACTGTGTACGCGAAGGTGCGACCAGCCGTCGACAGTGCCGCCGCTGAGCTTTGGGGTCGACTGCTCCAAGAGAAGATGTTCGAGTTGCGCCAGGTCCGAGCGAAGGGCGCGTGACAAGCAGAATTCGGCAAACGCGGAGCGCCGGAGCGGGGAGTGGCGTTTGGTGCCGAGTGGAGCGGAGGGTGCCGCCCAGTTCCCCGGGCGCCGATAGTCGTTTGTCCTTGTTTGTTCCTTCAGCAGTCCGCTGACGTGGGGCGCTCAGCGGTGACAAGCGCGTCACGTCGCGTGCGCGCCCTGCCGGAGGAGTTCGTCGATGGCGTGGCGGGGTACGACGAGACGTCGTCCGAGTCTCAGGGCGGGGAGTTGGTGTCGGGCGACGAGCTCGTAGGCGTGAGCTCGGGATATGCCGAGTAGGGTCGCGGTCTCCGGTACCGAGAAGGTGAGCTTCTCCGGGACGTTCATATGGTTCCTCCGGAATAGGGATTCGGGTGCCTGGCGACACCGATTGCGGGTCCTGAGTTCACAGCTCGCCGCGAGGTTGTCCCGGCTCTTGTGGATTTTGGTGGTGGTCCCCCGCCTGACGCCTGCCATCTGGTAGGTGTTCG
>OBLV0100000067.1_pt1 | contig 48903 bp, 46 predicted proteins | sample 1520071 | NCBI WGS metagenome assembly OBLV01 (sample SAMEA3888446, study PRJEB22518) | metagenome | reverse complement strand
GGTTGCGACGGCGTCGCCGAGCGCGCCGGCCGTCCTACAGCTGCAGGTCGTCGGCGCGGCCCGCGCCGCGGTCGTCCTGCGCGGACTGTACCCGCACGATCGAATCGCGGTCGACGCCTCCGCCAACGCGCTGGTCGTCGTCGCACCGGCCGACGACCTCACCGCGATGCGCGCCGTCGTCGCCGGAATCGACGTACGCGACCCGCTGCGTCCGGTCAATGACGCCGTCCCGTTGCGCAGTGCCGACCCCGAGGCTATCGCCGTCCAGCTTCGGCGCATCTATCCGGCGGCGCGATTCACGGTCGCACCGAATCGGACCCTTCTCGTCGAGGCGAGGCCGGCCGATTTGGCCCAGATCAAGTCGCTCGTCACCGTGCTCGACGCGCCGCTTGCGACCGCTGCGCCCAGCGCCGCGCCGGTCGAAGCGGTCCGGGTCACACGCGCCTCACCCCGCGACGTCGCGCGCGCGATTGCGAACCAATTTCACGGCGTGCGCGCCGCGGTCGCCGGGGAATCCGTCGTGCTGGGCGGCCCGCCCGACGATGTCGCCAAGGCAAAGGCCCTGATCGCGCTGATCGACCAGCCCGCCGGCGGCGTGCGCTTCACCCAGATCTACCGGCTGCGCTTCGTCGAAGCGCGCTCGGTCGCAAACCTCTTGTCGCGCTCGTTCCGCGACGCCGCGATCAGCGTCGACACCGACCTCAACGCTGTGTCCGCTCTCGCCACGCCGTCGGAGCAGACGCGTATCGCCGACGCGCTCGCCCAGCTCGACACGACCGCCGCCGGCGGCGCGCCCTCGTTGCAGCAGCCGGGCAGTACCGAGGCGGTCGGCGCCGGCGCCGAAGTGATCTCGCTGCGTGCGGCCGCGCCGGGACTCAACGGCGCGCCTTCCTCGTCGGCGAGCGACATCGCCACTACGGTGACGCAGGCGCTACAGGGTCAGGCGCCCGACCTGCACATCACCGTCCCGCCGAACGGTACGCAGTTGATTCTCACCGGCAGCCCGTTCGCGCTCCGGCTTGCCAAAGGGCTGATCGCGCAGCTCGACGTCGAGCAGAAGCTGGTCGTGCTCGACACCGAGATCCTCGAGCTCGACGAGAACGCGGCCAAGAACCTCGGCCTGAGCTTCAGCACGCCCGTCATCACGACGACGGTCAACGAGACGACGCCGAACGCTCCCGACGGCGGAACGCCGCCGCCGTTCCTCCAGTTTCAGCCGCTGACCCGCTCGCCGATCTCGTTCGGGCTCAGTCTGAACCTGCTGCTCCAGAGCGGCAAGGGGCGCGTGCTGGCCGACCCGCGAATCACGACCATCTCGGGACGCACGGCGTCGATCCGGGCCGGCGACAACATCGCGATCCTCACCACGACCGGCGGCGGCACCGGCACCGTCGCGACGACGCAGCTCCAGACGTTTCAGACCGGCGTCACGCTCGACATCACGCCGGTCGTCAATGCCGGCAACTTCATCACCGTCTCGCTGCACCCGACCGTCAACAGCTTGTCCGGAGTCTCGAACGGGATCCCGCAGATCTCGACGCGCGACACGCAGACGACGGTCGCGATGCGCGAAGGACAGACTCTGGTGATCGGCGGGCTGATCCAGGACACCACCACCACGACCAGCACGAAGATTCCGGTGCTCGGCGACCTCCCGCTGATCGGCAAAGCGTTCCGCAACGACACCTACAACCGCGAGCGCAACGAGCTGGTCATCACGGTGACGCCGCACGTCGTCACGCCGGAATCCGCCGGCGATGCGGGCGCGGGACTGCCGCCGGTTCCGACCGAGCAGCCGCTGCCGACCCTGCCGCCGAGCGCTACGCTGCCGCCCGCCGCCAAGGCCGAGTCCACCAGCCCCACGTCGCTGTCCCGCCCCGTCGTCGTGCCGGTGCAATCGCCGTTCGGGACGCCGACGCCGGTCGCGTCACCGCGTGTCGCCTCGCCGTCGCCGCTGCCGTCGGCATTCGCGGCGACCAACGTCTTCACGTTCGGGCAACCGCCGTCGAACAATTTCGCCGGACCGGCCGATCCGGTGCAGATCTTCTACGCGACGTTCTCGCCGACGGTGCTCCGCAACGGGACGCCGGTCAGCTTTACCGCCGTCACGACCACCAACGTGTCGCGGCTGACGATCGGATACCACGGCTTCCAGACGCAGATCGCACAGAGCACGCCGGGGCAGTGGCAGTCCTCGTACAACTTCTCGAGCGCGGGCTTGACCGCCGGCCAGTCGGGTGTCTCGCTCACGGTCACCGCGACGCGGCTCGACGGCGCGTCGTCTGCGATACAGATCCCGGTCAGCATCGTTCCCTGACATCGCTCGCTTGCTCCGCCGGCGCGGGAAGTCCGCCCGGTTCCGGGAAATCCGAGCGAGTGGAAACGCTCGCATCAGGCCGCGCCGCCGCACTCGACTCGCTCGAGTTCGATCACCTCGAGCTGTGGGTCGGCAACGCCAAGCAAGCCGCGCACTTCTACTGCACGGCGTTCGGCTTTCAACCGCTGGCCTACGCCGGTCCCGAGACGGGGACGAAGGGATGCGCTTCCTACGTCGTGCGGCAGCACGACCTGACCCTCGTCCTTACCTCGTCGCTCCTCCTCGACGGCCCGATCGCCGACCACGTGAAGCGCCACGGCGACGGCGTCCACGACGTCGCGCTGCGAACCTCCGACGCGCGCGAAGCGTTTCGCATCGTGACCTCGGGCGGAGCGCGCGCGGTGCACGAACCCGCCGTCACTGAGGATCCCGAAGGCCGCGTCGTCACGGCGCAGGTCGCGACCTACGGCGACACGGTGCATTCGTTCGTCGACCGCTCCGCGTACCGCGGTATCTGGCTGCCGGGCTTCCGTCCGTGGTCGGTGGTGGTGCCGCCGGTCGCGCCGGTCGGCTTGCGGCGCATCGATCACACCGTCGCGAACGTCGGCTGGGGCGAGATGGACCGCTGGTGCGATTTCTACGCCCGCGCGTTCGGCTTCACACAGCTGATCGGTTTCGACGACAAGGACATCTCGACCGAGTTCACGGCGCTGCGCTCCAAAGTGATGCAGAACGCGACCGGCAAGGTGAAGCTGCCGATCAACGAGCCGGCCGAGGGCCGCAAGCGCTCGCAGATCGAGGAGTACCTCGAATTTTACGGCGGACCCGGCGTGCAGCACGTCGCGATCGCGACCGACGACATCGTGGAGACCGTGCGCGCGCTGCGCCTCAACGGCGTCGAGCTGCTCGACACGCCTTCGTCGTACTACGACAACCTCGCCGAGCGCGTGGGCGCGATCCAAGAGGACGTCGAGATCCTCCAAGAGCTGAGCATCCTGGTCGATCAAGACGACCAGGGATACATGCTGCAGATCTTCACCAAGCCGCTCCAGGACCGGCCCACCCTCTTCTTCGAGATCATCCAGCGGCGCGGCTCCCTGTCGTTCGGCAAAGGGAACTTCAAGGCGCTGTTCGTCTCGATCGAGCAAGAGCAGGCGAAGCGCGGGAACCTGTAGGATGCCGCTGCTGCTTTCGAGGTCCACACCTCCGGTCGATGCCGTGATGCTCGAGGCCCGCGCAGCCGGCTTCGCAAAGCGCTCGATCAAGAACGAAGCGAAGCTGGCAGCGATCGACCTCGCGATTCGCTGCATCGACCTCACCACGCTCGAAGGTCGCGACTCGCCGGGGCGCGTTCGTTCGCTGTGCGCCAAGGCTGCATACCCCGGTCCGGGGGCGCCGCGGGTGGCGGCGGTGTGCGTCTATCCGAATCTGGTCGGGGTCGCCAAGGACGCGCTGCGCGGTACCGGGGTCAAGGTCGCATCGGTCGCGACCGCGTTCCCGAGCGGGCTGTCGTCCCTCGACGTCAAGCTGCGCGATACCGAAGCGGCGCTGGGGTCGGGTGCCGACGAGATCGACATGGTGATCGACCGCGGCGCGTTCCTGGCCGGGGACGAGCAGCACGTGTACGACGAGATCGTCGCCGTCAAGCAGCTGTGCGGCCCGGTCCACCTCAAGGCCATCCTCGAAACCGGCGAGCTCGGTTCGTACGACGCGACGCGACGCGCCAGCGACCTTGCGCTCGAGGCCGGTGCCGACGTCATCAAGACGTCGACCGGGAAGATCGGCACCTCCGCCACGCTCGCGACGGCGTTGGTGATGGCCGAAGCGATCCGCGACTTCGCCCGCCGCACCGGCGAGCAGCGCGGTCTCAAGGTGGCCGGCGGCGTCCGCAACACGAAGGCCGCGATCGCGTACCTCGTGCTGCTCGACGAAACGCTGGGCGGGGACTGGCTCACGCCCGATATGTTCCGGATCGGCGCGTCGGCGCTGCTCGACGACCTGCTCTTGCAGCGCGGCAAGCTCGCGACCGGCCGATACGGGTCGCTCGACTACATCAGCAAAGACTAGCGCGGGCGCAAGGTTGCGCCGGCACGCCTACGCCCGGCGCTGATCCGCGGCGACGGGCTCGGTGTTGAAGACCATCCGGATTCGGGTTCCGCCGTCGGTGTCGATCGAGACCGCACGAGCGATCGCCCGCACGATGCGCAACCCCAAGCCGCGGCCCTCGCGCAGCTCGCGGTCGATGAACGCACCGCGATCGAAGACGTCGACCATCAGGGTGTTTTCCGCGTCGGTCGCGGCGTGGAGCTCGACGGTGCCGGAGTCGCCGGTCTGGTAGGCGTGCTCGACGGCGTTCGCGACCGCCTCGCCGACCGCGATGATGATGTCCTCACGGAGCGGCGGCTCGATGTCGAGCGCGCTCAAGAAGGTTGCGAGCGCATGCCGAAGTGCCTTTGGGGTCCGTGGGTCGCCCGTTTCGCGATTGATCCGCAGCTCCGCTCGTCCGGTCACGTCGCCTTCGTACCCGCTAGGTGCGTCAGTGCCGCGCCGCGCGCCGTATAGACCGGGAACGTCGCCGAGACGCCGGCGTACTGCAGGATGCGCGAGATCTGTGGGCTCGAGATCAGCACGGCGACGCGGCGCCCGTTCGCTTCGGCGGCGCCGTGAAAGCGCAGCAGCTCGGCCAGGATGGTCGAGTCGGCGTACGGGACGTCGCTGAGATCGATCAGCACGGCCGGCGCTGCGGCGACTCGCTCCAGCGCCGCCGCCAGCTCGTCGCGCCGGCTGATGTCCAGCTCACCGGCGAGCCGCACGACTTCGAGCGACGACTGCGGGTCCATCACGCGATGGTGCGCCGCAGCCCGGTGGTCGTCCCTGCCGAGCGCGCATCGCCGGCGTCGACGGGAGAGAACGCGACGGTCATGATCGCGACGTCGTCGGCGACGCGACGGTCCTTGAAGATCGCGTCTCGCACGGTTGCAGCGATGTCCGGAACGCCGCTGGCGACCGCTCGGGCGACGGCGTCGAGCAGGGCGGACTCGCCGGCGAGGACGTCGCGCGAGTGCTCGATCACGCCGTCGGTGTAGAGCACCAGCACCGCGCCCGGAACGGTCTGCACCCGCAGCGTTCGGTACGTCGCGCCTTCCAGCACGGCCAGCGGCAAACCGCCGAACTGCAGCGGCCGCGGCGGCCGGCCCGGCTCGACCAGCAGAGGCGGCGGGTGACCGGCCGTTGCATACGCGAACTCGAACGAATGCACGTCCGCGTAACCGCAGGCGGCCGTCACCATGCGCGCGCGCTGGCGCAGCAGCTCGGCGTTCACGCGCACCAGCAGCTCGCCCGGCTCGGCGTCGAACACGGCGGCCGAGATCAGTTCCTGACGAGCGTGATTCATGGCCACGGCCGCATCGAGGCCGTGGCCCGCCACGTCGCCGATCACGAACAGCACCCGGTCCCGCGACAGCTGGACGCAGTCGTACCAGTCGCCGCCGACGTTCGCCTCGTCGGTCGCCGGAACGTAGGTCGCGCTGAACGTGACGCCCGACAGCGCCGGCAGCGTCTTGAGCACGAAGGCTTCTTGCAGCGTGTCGGCGACGCGCTTCTCCGCCTCGAACGCGGAGCGCAGCTCAGCCGCCTCGCGCTCGTGCAGTTCCAGCCGGCGCGCCGTGCGCGTCTGCTGAAGACCGAAGCCGAGCCCGAGCAACGCCAAGATCAGCACCGTCAGCAGCCCGAACCCTTGGATGCGGTCGATGGACGTCTGCGTCTCGGCATCGATTCGTTTCTCACGCGCCACGATCGCGTCTTGGATCGTCTGGTTGTCGTCTCGATAGCGGTCGATCAACGTCTTGCCGCTGCGCTGGAGCGCGTCGGGTGCGACGACAGCGCGGGCGACCAGCGGTTGCGCGACGGTCCGCTCCCAGGCCGCGTTGGCGACGACCTGATCGCGCACCGCATCGGACGCGTCGGCGAGGGCCAGTGCATCGACCTCCGCCCGCAAGCTCGCCAGCGTGCCCGGCAGCGCGCCGCGCGCATTCTCGTACGGCTCGAGATACAGCCGGTCGTGGGTCGCCGCATAGCCGCGCACCCCGGTCTCCTCGTCGAGCTGCAACCGCAAGCTGGTGAACGCGAGCGCGCGCGCTTGCCGGATCTGTTCCTCGCGGTGGAACGACGTCCGAACGTAGCCGCGCACGACGAAACCGCCCGCCAGCAAGACCGGGATGACCAGGGCCAATGCGAACGCGGTCACCACCAGCGGACGCATCGGCCGACGACCCATTCCGACCGCCTTGGCGACGGACGGCGACGGCCCCTGGGGGTGCGCGCCGCCAGCGGCGAACGTCAGCGCATGGCTCTGGCCTACGCACCGTCGCTCGAGACGACACCGGTTCGGATCGCGCCGCGCTACGACCACTATATCGGCGGGCGCTGGGTGCCGTCGTCCGGCGACCAGACCTTTGCGACCGTAAATCCGGCGACCGAAACGGAGCTGGCGCGAGTCGCCGTCGGCACGCCCGAGGACGTTGCTCGCGCCGTCGCCGCGGCGCGCGCCGCGTTCGAGAAGACGTGGCGGCGGATGCGACCCGCCGATCGCGCCAAGTACGTGTACCGGATCGCGCGCGCGATCACCGAGCGTTCACGCGAGCTGGCGGTGCTCGAGTCGACCGACGGCGGCAAGCCGATCAAGGAGTCGCGCGACTTCGACGTCGTGCAAGCCGCCGCACACTTCTTCTACTATGCCGGCTGGGCCGACAAGCTGCGCTACGCGATCCCCGGCCTCGAAGCGCCCGAACCGGTCGGCGTCGTCGGCTCGGTCGTGCCGTGGAACTTCCCGCTGCTGATGGCGGCGTGGAAGATCGCCCCGGCGCTGGCCTGCGGGAACACGATCGTGCTCAAGCCGGCCGAGACGACGCCGCTGACCGCGCTGCTGCTGGCCGAGATCTGCGAGGAGGCGGAACTCCCGCCGGGGGTCGTCAACGTCGTGACCGGCGACGGTCGCACCGGTGCCGCGCTCGTCGCCCATCCCGGCGTCGACAAGATCGCGTTCACCGGCTCGACCGAGGTCGGCAAGATCATTCAGAAGACGATCGCCGGAACGCGCAAGCGCGTCACCCTCGAGCTCGGCGGCAAGGCCGCCAACATCGTCTTCGCCGACGCGCCGCTCGATCAGGCCGTCGAAGGTGTGGTCAACGGCATCTACTTCAATCAGGGTCACGTGTGCTGCGCCGGCTCGCGACTCTTGGTCCAGGAGTCGGTGCACGACGAAGTCGTCGAACGGCTCGCCGCGCGGATCGAGACGCTGCGCGTCGGCAACCCGCTCGACAAGAACACCGACATCGGCGCGATCAACTCGGCGGCGCAGCACGCAAAGATCGGCGAGCTCGTCGCCAGCGGCGTCGCCGAAGGCGCGGTACTGCACCAGCAGTCGTGCGAGCTTCCGGGGCGCGGCTGGTTTCACCGGGCGTCGTTCTTCACCAACGTTTCGCAGTCGCACCGCATCGCGCGCGAAGAGATCTTCGGGCCGGTCCTCTCGATCATGACGTTCCGCACCGCCGACGAGGCGATCGAGAAAGCGAACAACACCCCGTACGGCCTGTCGGCCGGCGTCTGGACCGACAAGGGAGCCAAGTCGATGTACGTCGCGCAACGGCTGGCGGCCGGCGTGGTGTGGTGCTCGACCTTCAACCAGTTCGACCCCAGCTCGCCGTTCGGCGGCTACCGCGAGTCCGGTTTCGGCCGCGAGGGCGGCGTCGCCGGCCTCCGGGCCTACTTGCAGTAGCGCGCGGGAATCCTGCGGGCCGAGGGTAAGAACGGCGGCGTGGAAACGCTCGTCTCAGCCGGCGTCGACCGGGCGGCGCTGGCGGCGCGCTACCGCGCGAACCGCCGCCGTACGGCCGGCCTCTACGCCTGCATCGCGCCCGAGGCGTACGAAACGGCGCCGCTCCCGCTGCGGCACCCGTTCGTCTTCTACGACGGACACATTCCGGGCTTCGCCTTCATCACGCTGCCGCGCAACGCGCTCGGTCGCCCGTCGGTCGATCGCGAACTCGAAACGCTGTTCAACCGCGGCATCGATCCGCGCGACGCAGCGGTCGCGACGCAGCACAAACGCTCGGCGTGGCCCGACCGGGCGGCGGTGCAGCGATTCGGCGCCGCTTGCGACGCCGCGGTCCTCGACGCGTACGCGACCGCGCGGCTCGACGATTCGTCCAACCCGCATCTCGTCCACGGCGAGGCCGCGTACAACATCCTCGAGCACGAGGAGATGCACCACGAGACGCTGACCTACATCATCAACCGGCTCGCTCGCGACCTGCAGCGCGGGCCGCGCGGCGAGCACCGCGACGTCGCGCCGGCCCGGCGCGATCCGATCGCGATCCCGGCCGGTCGGGCCACACTGGGGGCACGGCGCGGGGCGATCCCGTTCGGCTGGGACAACGAGTTCGACGAGCACGGGGTCGAAGTGGGCGCGTTCGGGCTCGACGCGTACGACGTCACCAACGGCGACTACCTGGCCTTCGTGCGGGATGGCGGCCCGGCGCCTGCGTTCTGGTTCGAACGCGACGGCGAGTGGATGCTGCTGGGCTGCTTCGACGATCTGCCGCTGCCGCTCTCGTGGCCCGTCTACGCAACGCAAGAGCAGGCTGCCGCCTTCGCGCGCTGGAGCGGCGCCCGGCTCCCGACCGAGCCCGAGTACCATCGGGCCGCGTACGGCACGCCATCGGGCGAGGAGCGGGCCCAGCCGTGGGGCGATGCGGCGCCCGACCCGGGACGCCACGGAAACTTCGGCTGGCGCCGGTTCGATCCCGAACCGGCCGGCGCGTCACCCGGCGGGGCCAGCGCCTGGGGCGTCCATGACCTGGTCGGCAACGGCTGGGAGTGGACCGCGACCCCGTTCGGCCCGTTCGGGGGCTTCCACCCGATGGCGTCCTACCCGCAGTACTCGGCCGACTTCTTCGACGGGATGCACTACGTCATGAAGGGCGCGTCACCGGTAACCGCGAGTACCCTGGTACGCCGTTCGTTCAGGAACTGGTTCTACTACGACTACCCGTACGTCTTCGCCACCTTCCGGCGCGCCTACGACTGAGGCCGCCGGCGGCCCGCCCAGGCTGCCAGGTATGTGGTATACAAAATGCCGAACGGCCGCCCGGAGAGACATCCCCTTCGTCTAGAGGGAGGCAATTTTGCAAGCAGCTTCGAGCGCCGGCTCCGCCGCACGCAATCGCTGGCTGATTCTCGGGTTGGCGATCATCGCGATGATCTGCGTCGCCAACCTGCAGTACGGGTGGACCCTGTTCGTCAACCCGCTCAACGCCGCGAACGGCTGGAAGAAGTCCGCGATTCAGTCCGCCTTCGCGGTCTTCGTGCTGGCTGAAACCTGGATCGTTCCGTTCAACGGCTGGTTCGCCGACCGCTTTGGGCCCAAGCCCATGGTCGCGCTGGCCGGAATCCTGATCGCGATCGGCTGGATCATCGACGCCCACGCGTCCTCGATCGGGACGCTGGTCCTCGGCGAGCTCATCAGCGGTCTCGGAACCGGCTTCGTGTATGGCACGATGGTCGGGATCGCGGTGAAGTGGTTCCCCGACCGGCGCGGGCTCGCCGTCGGCCTGACCGCCGCCGGCTTCGGTGCCGGCGCGGCCCTCACGGTCATCCCGATCAAGAACATGATCGCGTCGTCAGGCTACGCGCAGGCGTTTCAGACGTTCGGGATCGTGCAGGGCGTGATCGTGTTCATCATCGCGTTCTTCCTGGCGTTCCCGCGACCGGGCGAAGTCGCCGCCGTGCCGGCCGACAACCTCGCAGCGACGCGCATGCGCAAGAACAGCTACTCGTGGACGCAGATGCTGCTGACGCCCTCGTTCTGGCTGCTCTACGTCATGATGGTCATGATCGCCACCGGTCTGCTGTTCGTCACCGCGCAGGTCGCGCCGATGGCGAAGGACTATGGCGTCGCTTCGATCCTCAGCGTCACGCTGCTGGTCGACAACTTGACGAACGGCGGCAGCCGCATCGTCTTCGGAGCGCTGTCCGACCGAATCGGACGCGAGGTGACGATGGCGATCGCCTTCACCTGCGAAGCGCTCGGGCTCTTGGGCCTGATCTTCGCCGCGCACAACCCGATCCTGTTCATGCTCTGCGCCGCGCTGACATTCCTCGCATCGGGCGAGATCTACAGTCTGTTCCCGGCGGCCTGCACCGACATCTTCGGGCCGAAGTACGCGACGACCAATGCGGGCCTGCTCTACACGGCCAAAGGGACGGCGTCGCTGGTCGTTCCGATCGCGGCGCTGATCTACGCCAGCTCCGGCTCGTATGCCGGCATTCTCGGCGTGCTCGTCGCGTTCAACGTCATCGTCGCCGGACTCGCAGTCGCGGTCCTCAAGCCGATGCGCGAGCGTGCGGTCGCGACGGAGGCACCGGTCGCGTCGGCGGCCTGACGGCGGCGGCGCGCGCCGCCCGCAAACGAAAGGGCCGGTCCCGCGGGACCGGCCTCTTCTTTTTCCCCGAGCGCGCGCCCGCGCCGCGCGGCAGACTAGAGCAGACCGGCTGCGCGAGCCCAGCGGTACTTCGCGCCGAGCGCGGCGACCATTGTCTCGGTATTGTACGGATAGGCCGGGATCTTGTGGTCGTACAGCAGCTCGCTGGCCTCCTCGACGGCGACGTCGCCGGCGAGCGACGCGACGATCGGCTTGTCGATCCCCTTGGCGCGGTACTCCTCGACGACTTCGACGACCATCTTCGCGAACACCATCGGCGGCGTTACGATCGTGTGCCAGTAGCCTAGGATCAGCGCGTGGATGCGGTCGTCCTCGAGGCCGAGCCGGATCGTGTTCTGGTACGTCTTGGGCGGCTCGCCGCCGGTGATGTCGACCGGGTTGCCCGACGCGCCGAACGGCGGGATGAACTTCTTGAACGCCTCGTCGAGGTCGGGCGGGAACTTCATCAGCGAGAGCCCGGCATCGACGACGCTGTCGGACAGCAGCACGCCCGAGCCGCCGGCGCCGGTGATGATCACGACGTTTTCGCCCTTGGGCGTCGGCAGGATCGGCACCGCGCGGGCGAACTGCAGCATCTCGTTGAGGCCACGCGCCCGGATGACGCCGCTCTGGCGCAGCACGTCGTCGTAGATCTTGTCGTCGCCGGCGAGCGCACCGGTGTGCGAGCTGGCCGCGCGCGCGCCGAGGGCCGTCCGGCCGGCCTTGAGCACGATGACCGGCTTCTTCTTCGAGACACGCTTGGCCACGTCGGCGAACGAACGGCCGTCCTTGAGGTCTTCCATGTGCATCGCGATGGCCTGTGTTGCATCGTCCTGCTCGAAGAACGTCAGCAAGTCGTCCTCGTCGATGTCGGCCTTGTTGCCCAGTCCGACGATCGCCGAGACGCCGATCTTCGCCGAGCGCGCGAAGCCGATGATCGCCATGCCGACGCCGCCCGACTGCGAGCTCAGCGCGACCTGCCCCTTGACGTCGTACGGGACGCAGAACGTCGCGCAGAGATCCTTCGGCGTGTAGTAGAAGCCGTAGATGTTCGGCCCCATCAGCCGGACGTTGTATTGACGCCCGATCTGCTGGATCTCGAGCTGGCCTTCGACGTTGCCGGTCTCCGCGAAGCCCGACGGGATCAGGACGGCGCCGGGAATCTTCTTCTCGCCGCACTCGGTCAGCGCGGCGGCGACGAACTTGGCCGGGATCGCGAAGACCGCGACGTCGACGTCGCCCGGAATGTCCTTGACCGATGCGTAGGCCTTGTAGCCGAGGATCTCATCGGCCTTCGGGTTGATCGGGTAGATCTTGCCTTGATAGCCTCCGTTGACGAGATTCTTCATCACGGAGTTGCCGATCTTGCCCTCTTCGCTCGACGCGCCGATCACGGCGACGGCGTCGGGGCGCATGATGCGGTTCATCGCGCGCACGATTTCGTCTTGCGACGGCCGGTAGCGGGCCTCGGGCGGATCGAAGTCGACCAGGATGCGCACGTCGACCGCCGTCGCGCCGGACGCGGTCGCGAACACCGGATTGAGGTCGACCTCGCTGATCTCGGGGAAGTCGGTCACTAGCTGCGAGACGCGCTCGATGATTCCGGCCAGCGCGTCGCGATCGACCGCGGCGCCGCCGCGCACGCCCTTGAGCATCTCGGCGGCCTGGATGCCGTCGAGCATCGAGAGCGCGTCCTCGCGCGTCGCCGGCGCGAGCCGGAAGGTAACGTCTTTGAGCACCTCGACCAGCACGCCACCGAGCCCGAACGCGATCAGCTTGCCGAAGCTCTGATCGGTGACCGCGCCGACGATCACTTCCTGTGCGCCGGTCGGCAGCATCTGCTGCACCTGCACGCCGCTGATCCGTGCTTTCGGGTCGTACTTCTTCGCGTTGCCGACGATCGTGTCGAAGCCGGTCCGCACCGCCGCGGCGTCTTCGACGCCGACCAGAACGCCGCCGGCCTCGGTCTTGTGCAGGATCTCGGGCGAGACGATCTTGAGTACGACCGGAAAGCCCATCTTCGCGGCCAGCTGGGCGGCCTCGTCGGCCGAGGTCGCGAGCCCCTCCTGCGGCACCGGTAGGCCGTACGCGTCGGCGACTTGCTTGGCTTCGGGCGCCGACAGCGCGCTGCGCTTGTCGGCTTTGACACGGTCCAGCACCGCGCGGACCGCGGCTTGATCGACGGATGGACGCTCGAGCAGCATTCGGTTGTCGTTCTCCTACAGCGCGCCGGCGGCGTGGAGCGCCTTTGCGTCCTTACCGTCCCAGCCGATCTCTTCGAGGATCGCTTCGTTGTGCTCGCCGAGCAGCGGCGAGCTGGTGACCGCGACCGGCGTGTCCGACAGCACCAGCGGACAGCCGACCGTTTTGAACGTCCCGCGTTCCGGATGACGGACGTCGACGATCATCCCGCGCGCAGCAAGCGACTCATCCTCGATGAGGTCCTTGGTGCTCATGATCGGTCCGCACGGGACCTCGATCGCATTGAGCTGGTCGAGTACCTCGAACTTGGTGAAGCCTCGCGTCCACTGCTCGATCACGCCGAACATCTCGTCGAGGTGCGCGAGCCGCGCCGCCGGCGTCGCCCAGGCCGGATCGTCGACCAGTTCGGGCCGCCCGATCAGCTTCGCCAACGGCGCCCACACCTGCGGCTGGACGATCACGTACACGTAGTCGTTCGCACCGCCCGGCGCGCAGCGCAGCGCCGAGCCGGGCTGACCGCCGCCCGACGCGTTGCCCGAGCGCGGCACGTAGTCGGCGAACGTCTTGTTCGGATACTCGCGCAGCGGGCCGTGCGCCAGCCGCTGCTGGTCGCGCATCTTCACCCGGCACAGGTTGAGCACCGCGTCCTGCATCGCGACGGTGACGCGCTGGCCGCGGCCGCTGTGCGTGCGCTGGTAGAGCGCGCCGAGGATCGCGGCGACCATGTGGATGCCGCTGCCCGAGTCGCCGATCTGCGCACCGGTGCTGGTCGGCGGACCGTCCTCCCAGCCGGTCGTGCTCATCCCACCGCCCATCGCTTGCGCGACCGTTTCGTACGCCTTGAAATCCTCGAACTTGCCGGGACCGAAACCCTTGATCGACGCGTAGATCATCCGCGGGTTGAGCTCGCGGATGCGATCCCAGGTGAATCCTTGACGGTCGAGCACGCCCGGCCCGAAGTTCTCGACCAGCACGTCGCAGTAGCCGATCAGCTTCTCGAAGATGGCCTTGCCGTCGGGCGTCTTGGTGTTGAGCGTGATGCTGCGCTTGTTGCAGTTCAGCATCGTGAAGTACAGGCTGTCGACGTCGGGGATGTCTTGCAGCTGACCGCGGGTGATGTCGCCGCGGCCGGGCAGCTCCACTTTGATCACGTTGGCACCGAGCCAGGCCAGGATTTGCGTGCACGACGGACCGGCCTGGACGTGCGTCATGTCGAGGATGTTGACGCCGTCGAGCGCCGGGCGAACCGGCTCGCCGTCCTGCGCGCCGTTGGGTGAAGGGCCGTTGGTGCTCATCGCGCTCCTCGTACGACGGTGCTGTGCAAAGTGAGGCGGGCGGTGCGAAGGTCAGAGATCGTTGTCGTTGGCGTCGACGTGCGCGGCCAGCGCCAGTGCGTGGTCGCGCACGAGCCGTTCGGCCGCCTCGGCGTCGCGCCGCTCGATCGCCTCGATGATGTGCATGTGATCGACGATCGACCGTTCGAACCGGTGGTCTTCGCCGATCGTGCGGTGCCTGATCGCCCGCATGTGCACCAAGATTCCGTCGGCCGTCCGGCGCAACGTCTCGTTGCCGGACAGCTCGATCATCCGCTGGTGGAACCGGAGGTTCGCTTCCGAGTACTCGTCGAGCTTGGCGGCGAGCCGCTCGCCGTCGAAGGTTGCGAAGATCTCCCGCAGCGTCGCGATCTTTTCGTCGCTGCACGCAAGCGCGACCAGCCGCGCCGCCATACCTTCGAGCGCCGCCCAGACGCTGATGATCTCCAGCAGCTCGGCCTTGCTCTTGCGCGCGATGTAGTATCCGCGCCGCGGGACGCTGTCGACCAGTCCCTCGTGTTCGAGGCGGACCAGCGCCTCGCGGATCGGCGTCCGGCTGACGCCCAGCCGCGCGGCCAGCTCGCGCTCGTCGAGCCGCAGGTCGGGTTCGTCCATCTCGTAGAGGTTCGTCGCCGTGATGGCCTCACGGATCGCCTCGTACACCCGAGCGGAGATGCTCAGGTCGGACCGGATCTCGGCTAAGACCAGCGCGCCCATGATGCCCCGGCGCTGCGGTTCGTATCTGGCATACAAAATACCAGAAGCGACTTGCCGGGCTCGCCGGCGATCTCCTGCACGTTCATCTGGCATTCATCCGGATTCATCCCCCGGCCGCCGGGTACCGCTGCGCGGCCTCAGGCGTGGTCCGACGCGTGCTCGAACAGCCGGCCGAACCGCCGTGCAAACGATTCCGGGTCGAGGCTCGTCTGCGCCGCCAGGCGCGAGCGGCGCGGCTCGGTCAGATCCGGCGGCTCGAGCCGGATCATGTATTTGCGCGCGACTTCGTACGACTCGGTGGTGACGTCGACCAGCCGCACGCGGATCCGCCCGTTCGCCGGATCGAGCATCTCGTCGAGCGTGACCGGCACGATCCTGCCGCCGGCCAGGGCGATCAGCGCGCCGCTGCCGCCGCCGAGCAGATAGCGCACCGCGCCGTATCCGAGCGTACGCGTGTACTCGGCGTCGAACGGGATCGGCTTGGCGCTGCGCAGCTCGTAGCCGATGTCCTTGGGCACGACCGTCGCATCGATCCCGATCTCGGCGAGCCGGGCGCGAACCGCGTCGCGCAGCACCATGCCGAGCGGTACGTCGGCCAGCCGGACGTGCCCGTAGGCGTCGCGGGTCGCGGTCGACACCGCGGCCAGCTCCTCGGGCGCGATCCGTTCCGCGATACCTTCGGCGATCACCGCGACGCCGTGGTCCTGCCCCGTGACCAGCCGCTTCACGATCGCGCCGGCGATCGTGTCGACGACGTCGTCGAGCGCGATCCGCTCGCCGGCGAACTCTTCGGGGATCACCGCGAGGGTCGCGCCGGCGGCCTTGCAGATCCCCAGTGCCAGCGCGCCGGACTTGCGGCCCATCGTGATCGCCAGGTACCAACGGGACGCCGTCCGCGCGTCCTCCATCAAGTTCTCGACGATCGCCGAGCCGACCGAGCGCGCAGTCTCGAAGCCGAAGGTCGGCGCGTTGTCCGGCAGCGGCAGATCGTTGTCGATCGTCTTCGGCACGGTCGCGACGCCGATCCGGCCCTTCGTCTCGGCGGCGATCCGGGTCGCGCCGTAGGTCGTGTCGTCGCCGCCGATCGCGATCAGGTAGCCGACGCCGAGCACGGTCAGCGCGCGGATGCAGCGGCGCAACGACTCGGGGTCCGCGGCCGGGTTGGTCCGCGACGTGCGCAACATCGACCCGCCCGAGAAGTGGAGCCGCGAGACGTCCTCGATCTGCAGCTCGGCGACGTGCGACGTGTCGCCGCGCACGAGGTGCCGGTAGCCTTCGTAGATGCCGAGCACGCGCAGCCCGAGGTTGCGCGCCTCGATCGTGGCCGACGCGATGACGCCGTTGATTCCGGGCGCCGGGCCGCCGCCGACCAGGATCGCGAGCGTCTCATCCCTGTTCATGTCGCCGTCCTCGCCGCTACACCGTCGCCGGCGCCGCCGTTTCCATTCGCCGTCGCAGCTCGGCGTCGAGCTCGTCGAGGAACTGGGTGGTGGTGAGCCACGCCTGTTCGGGTCCGACCAGGATCGCCAAGTCCTTCGTCATCTTGCCGGCTTCGACGGTATCGACGCAGACGCGCTCGAGCGTTTCGGCGAAGCGCGCCACCTCGGGCGTTCCGTCGACTTTGCCGCGGTGGGCGAGGCCACGCGTCCAAGCGAAGATCGACGCGATCGGGTTGGTCGACGTCTCTTTGCCCTGCTGGTGCTGCCGGTAGTGGCGCGTCACCGTGCCGTGGGCCGCTTCGGCCTCGATCGTCTTACCGTCGGGGGTCATCAGGACCGACGTCATCAGACCGAGCGAACCGAAGCCCTGCGCGACCGTGTCGGACTGCACGTCACCGTCGTAGTTCTTGCAAGCCCACACGAACGCGCCCGACCACTTGAGCGCGGCGGCGACCATGTCGTCGATCAGCCGGTGCTCGTAGGTCAGGCCGCGCGCGGCGAACTCGGCTTTGAACTCCTCGTCGAACACCTGCGCGAACAGATCCTTGAACCGGCCGTCATAGGCCTTGAGGATCGTGTTCTTGGTCGACAGGTAGACCGGATAGTTGCGCATCAGGCCGTAGTTGAAGCTGGCGCGCGCGAAGCCGCGGATCGACTCGTCGAGGTTGTACATCGAGAGCGCGACGCCGCCGTCCTTGAAGGTGAACACGTCGCGGACGATCGGCGCGCTGCCGTCGGCCGGCGTGAACGAGAGCGTCAGCTTCCCCGCCCCCGGCACCACGAAGTCGGTCGCGCGGTACTGGTCGCCGAAGGCATGGCGGCCGATCACGATCGGCTGCGTCCAGGCGGGCACCAGCCGCGGCACGTTGCGGCAGATGATCGGCTCGCGAAAGATCGTCCCGTCGAGTTCGTTGCGGATCGTGCCGTTGGGCGACCGGTACATCGCTTTGAGCCCAAACTCTTCGACCCGCGCCTCGTCGGGCGTGATCGTGGCGCACTTCACCCCGACGCCGTACTGCTTGATCGCGCGCGCGGCGTCGAGCGTCACCTGGTCGTCGGTCGCGTCGCGGTGCTCGATCCCCAGGTCGTAGTACTTCAAGTCGGCGTCGAGGTACGGCAGGATCAGCTTGTCCTTGATGAACTGCCAGATGATGCGCGTCATCTCGTCGCCGTCGAGCTCGACGACCGGATTGCGGACCTTGATCTTGTTCAGGGCGGTTACTCCTCGGGCTGCGTGACCGCCGATGGTTCATCGGGCCGTGCGCGGCGTCCCCCGGCCGATGGAACAGACGAGGCACCGCTCGTCTCGGTTCGCTCGACGTCGCGAGGGGCGCGCGCCCGAGCTCGACCGAACGGATCGGGATGCGCGTCGTGAGCCTGTTGCCGTCCGCGACCGAGATCCTGTTCGGCATCGGTGCCGGCGACCAGGTCGTCGGCGTCACGCACGAGTGCGACTTTCCGGACGAAGCGCGCACCCGGCCGGCGCTGACGTCGTCGTTGCTCCCGGCCGAGCTCGACGCGGCCGGGATCGACCGCCACGTCCGCGCGCGCGTCCACCAGGGCTCGTCGCTCTACGGCCTCGACGACGAGAAGCTTGCAGCCCTGGCGCCCGACCTGATCGTCACCCAGGAGCTATGCGCCGTCTGCGCCGTCTCGTACGAGATCGTCGAGCGCGCCGTTCGACGGCTGAGCGCCGGCGGACAGGGCGGCGCTCCCGAGGTCGTCTCGCTCGAGCCCTCGTCGCTCGACGACGTGTTGGGCACCATCACGTTCCTCGGCGAGCTCGCCGGTGCGCAAGCGGGCGCCGCGGAGCTCGTCGAGGCGCTGCGAGGGCGCATAGCAGCACTGCAGGCGCGCGTCGCGGGACGCCCGCGCGAACGCGTGCTCGTGCTCGAGTGGACCGATCCGCCGATGAGCGCCGGGCACTGGACGCCGGGACTGATCGAGCTCGCCGGCGGTGAGCCCGTGTTGGGGAACCCCGGAGTCAACAGCCGAGTGCTGTCGTGGGACGACATCGTCGCCGCCGACCCGGACGTCGTGATCGTCGCGCCGTGCGGCTTCGGCCTCGACCGCGCGCAGCGCGAGATCGCGGCGTTGCCGCCCGATGCAGCGCGCGCGTTCGGCTCGCTGCGCGCCGTGCGCAGCGCTCGCGCCTACGCGATGGACGGCAACGCGTTCGTCAATCGCCCCGGCCCGCGGCTGGTCGACACGGCCGAGCTCTTCGCCGCTGCGATCGCCGGCGAGCACGAGCCTTCGCGCGACGTGCTCGCCCCGGTCGCGATCGCGCTCGCGCGCTGAGCTACGTCTTCTGCATCTCCTCGAAGCGCTGGGCGGCCTCGACGATCGCCCGGCGCGCCGAGGCGGCGTCGGACCAGCCGCCGGTGCTGGTGTGCTTGCCTTCGAGTAACTTGTAGGTTTCGAAGAAGTGCTCGATCTTCCGCAGCTGATGCGGGAAGATCTGGGTGAAGTTGTGGACGTCGGCGTACTCCGGCTCGCCGACCGGGACCGCCAAGACTTTCTCGTCGGGCTTGCCTTCGTCGACCATCTGCAGCAGACCGATCGGCCGCGCCGCGACCAGACAGCCGGAGAAGGTCGGCTCCGAGACGAGGATCACGACGTCGAGCGGGTCACCGTCGAGCGCGTGCGTGCGCGGCGCAAAGCCGTAGTCGCCCGGATAGTAGGTTGCGGAGTGGAGCGCCCGGTCGAGCCGGAAGATGTCGAGCGCCTTGTCGTACTCGTACTTGTTGCGCGAGCCGCTCGGAATCTCGACGATCACGTTGATCTCGTCGGGCGCGTGCGCGCCGAGCGGCAGATTCAGGCGGTTTTGGCGCGTGGCGAGGGCCATCGCCGAGCCTTCCGTTCGCGTCGCGCGAGCGCCTACGCGCGACGGTCGCGGTGGGCCGGCGCGGTTTGGTTGAGCCGCGCCAGCTGCCAGACGCCGCCGGCTCGCCGGAACCGCGTGATCGAGGCGGTGGCGAAGCGGACCCGCAGCGCCACCCGCTCGGTATCGCCGAGCAGCACGGTCAGCAGCGCGTGCAGCGGCCCGGCGTGCGTTCCGACCAGCACCGTCGCGCCGCCGGGCACGTCGCTCGCGAGCCGATCGACCGCGCGCAAAACGCGCGCGCACACTGCGTCGAACGTCTCGCCGCCGGCGGGCGTGAACGACCGCACGTCGGTTCGGCCGCCGGGTTCGAGCTGGGGGTTGCGAGCGAGAATGTCGGGCCACGTCAACCCTTCCCACTCGCCGAACTGCATCTCGCGCCAGTCGGAGTCGAGCCGAACCGCGACGTCGCGGTTTCCCAGCACGATGCGCGTCGTCTCCGCCGCGCGAACGAGATCGCTCGACACGGCGGCGTCGATCCGCGTGCCGGCCAGGAGCGCGGCGAGGGCCGACGCTTGCGCGCGGCCCTCGTCATCGAGCGGGATGTCGGTGTGTCCCTGAAAACGGCTGTCCGCGTTCCACGCGGTTCGGCCGTGGCGGACGCAGATCAGCTCCACGTCCGGGCGCTTTACGACCGCGGCAGTGTCGGCCTTCCTTCGTGTGCGACGAGCAGGTCGTGCATGTCGTTCGCGTGCTCTTCCTCGTTGGTCAGGATCCCTTCGAGCATCAGCCGCGTCGTCGGATCCTTCTCGCCGAAATAGCGGATCAGCTCGCGGTAGTGCTCGATCGCGATCCGTTCGGCGATCAAGTTTTCCTTGATCATTCCGACCAGGTTGAGGTCGTCGGAGCCGTACTCCGACGCCGCGCGCGAGAGCAGGCCCTCGGGGTTGAAGTTCGGCGAACCGCCGAGCTGGTTGATGCGCTCGGCGATCCGTTCCATGTGCCCGCGCTCTTCCTTCGCGTGCTGCATGAACTCGTCTTTGACGCCTTCGCTCGAGATGCCGGTCGCCGCGACCGCGTGCATCGTGTAGCGCAGCACGCAGACGATCTCGGTCGCCAGTGCGCACTGCAGCAGCTCGATCGCCTGCTTCGGATCGAGTCCGTAGTCGGGCGTGATCGCGCCCTTGTCGATCTGCTCGCGGGCGCGGCGGCGCAGCTCCGTCACGTCGCTCAGGAACGGCTGGCTGTTCTTGGTGCTGGTACTCACGGACGGTTCTCCCTCGTGCGAAGTGACGGGCCCGAAATGGCTCGACCGGAGTCCCTGTACCCACCCGGCGAGAGGTTCACCTGGGATGTTCGTCGCTGCTGCGCTCCGGCAACCAAGCCGGGTTGCGCCGAGGAAGCGCGTCCCCACCCCGGAACGTTTCGTGCATGAAGGCCAATGGGCGCGTACCGGTCCGCAAGATGTACAAGCTGTACATCAACGGCGCGTTCGCGCGCAGCGAGTCCGGGCGCAGCGACCAGATCGACGGCGAGAACGTCGCGCACGCGTCGCGCAAAGACGTGCGGGACGCCGTCGTCGCGGCGCGCGCCGCCGGCACGGCATGGGCAGCCCAGGCGCCGGCGCTGCGGGGTCTCGTCCTCTACCGGCTCGCCGAGATGATGGAGGCGCGCCGCGCCGAGCTGTGCGCGCAACTGGCGACCGGCGCGACGGTCAACGCCGACGGCGCGCGGCGCGAGGTCGACGCCGCGATCGACCGGACCGTCTGGTACGCGGGCTGGTGCGACAAGTATCTGGCGCTGGCGTCGACGCGCAACCCGGTCGCCGGCCCGCACTTCAACTTCTCCACCCCGGAGCCGACCGGGGTCGTCGCGGTCCTGGCGCCCGACGAGCCTGCGCTGCTGGGTATCGTCACCGCGGTGCTGCCGGTGCTGGTGAGCGGAAACGCCGTCGTGGTCGTGGCCGGCGAGCGCGACCCGCGCAGCGCGGTCGTGTTCGCCGAGTGCCTGGCCACCAGCGACCTTCCTGGCGGTGCGTGCAACGTACTGACCGGCACCCGCTCCGAGCTGGCGCCCGTGCTGGCCGGCCACATGGACGTCAACGCGCTCCTCGCCTTCGGCCTCGACACTGCCGGGGAGAAACGGCTGGGCGAGCTGGCCGCGGAAAACGTGAAGCGCACCCATTTCGAGGAGGCGCCGGCGCGCGACGCATGGTTCGGCGCGCGCTACGACACGCTCGACCGCGTCCTGGACTTCACCGAGCTCAAGACGATCTGGCATCCCGCGCGGATCTGACCGCACGGCGGCGAGGCGTTCGCGTGCCGCGGCGTGAATCCGAGGCGGTCGGCCCGTCGCGTCGTGGAGAGGTGGCAGAGTGGTCGAATGCACTCGCTTGGAAAGCGAGCAGACTGTAACAGGTCTCGGGAGTTCGAATCTCCCCCTCTCCGACGGGCGCCTTCGAACGCCGGCGGCTCTGATTCGGCCGCGCGCCGGGGCTTCGCGAACGGCGCACCCGGAAGTCCGGCGAAGGCGCTGAGCCGGAACGAGCCGAGCCGACGGCGACCGCGATCAAACGGCACGTTTGGCTGGGTCCGGGGAGATCGCTGCGCTGCGCCCGAGAACTCCTGCACCCCGCCCTACGTTATCCGAACACAGACAACATGCTACGCCGACTCGCAGGGGCCGCCGCCATGGCCGCGCTGCTCTTCTCCATGTTCGTTCGCCCGGTGTCCGCGCAGGCGGCGCCGGCGGTGCTCGTCGTCGGCGGGACGCCGGCGGGCGTCGCCGCCGCGGTCGCCGCGGCCCGGCGGGGCGCCGACGTCACGCTCGTCTCGAGCCGGCCCGAGCTCGGCGGCGTCCTGACCGACGCGATGATGGACCAGTGGGATCTCAACGTCGGCCCGGACGGCGCGACGATCCAAGGCGGTCTCTTCAGCGAGATCCATGCCGATCTCGGCGACGCGTTCACGCCGGCCGAAGCCGCGGCAACGTTCGCCAACCTCGTGCTGAGCGAGCCCCGCATCCATGTGATCGTCGGCGCAACGCCGGTGGCGGTGCGCACCGCCGGCGTCGACGGGCTGCGCACGGTGGAGGACGTGACGTTCGCGCGCGACGGCGGCCGCCCGTTCGACCTTACGGCGACGGAGATCGTCGACGCGACCGACGACGGCGACGTCGCGGCGCTGGCCGGCGCGCGCTACGACGTCGGACGCCAAGACACCGGTCAGGACGAGAAGATGCAGCCGGTCACGCTGATGTTCACGCTGCGTGGCGTCGACTGGACGCAGGTCGTCGCCGGCTACGATGCGGCGACGGACGGCGCCGGCGGCGCGACCGATCGGCGCGCGTGGGGATACGCGGCGATCATGCAAGCGTACCGCCCGCGCTCGCCCGACGTGCTGGTGCGCGACCTCAACCTCGGCCGCGAGCCGGACGGCGAGGTGACGGCCAACGCGATCGACGTGCTCGGTATCGACGGCCGCTCGAACGCCGATCTTGCGCGCGCCCGCGCGATCAGCGAGGCCGAGACGCCGCACCTGATCGCCTTCCTGCGCGCGCGGTTGCCCGGCTTCGAGCACGCCGAGCTCGGTCGCTACGCGAGCACGATCTACGTGCGCGAGACGCGTCACTTCGCCGGCGTCGAACGGCTGACCGCGACCGACGTCTGGGACGGCGCGATCCCCGACGACACGATCGGGCTGAGCTCGTATCCGCTCGACCTGCATCCGGTCACGCCGTCGGACAAGCTCGCCTACGCCGCGATCCGGCACGTCTACGGGATCCCGTTCGGGACGCTCGTCCCGCGCGATCTCGCCGACGTCATCCTCGCGTCGCCGGCGATCAGCGCCACCCACATCGCAGCCGGCAGCGCGCGGGTGATCCCGACCACGATCGAAGAGGGCGAGGCCGCCGGCGTCGCCGCGGCCTACGCCGGCCGCGCGAACGTCACGTTTCAGGCGCTGGCGCGCAACACAACCGCGATCGCCGCGGTGCGCGCGCAGCTCGAACGCGACGGCACGATCCTGAGCTACGCGTCTGCTAAAGCATAGAGCCCGTCACCCCGGCGCATCCTTGGACATGCGCTTGAGGACCAAGGGCACGAACGGCGCAAGCGCCGCGAGGAAGCTGGTGATCACCCCGACGACTTGGGCGCTCGTACCCCATGAAGGACCGTCGGAGAAGTCGACGTACGCAACGCCCTCGACTAGTCGTGGATCGGAATCCGCTTCGTCACCTTTGTTGCCCACATAGGCGAGCGCCAACAGTAATGCTTTGTCACCGGGCTCTTTGCAGCTATCAACACTCCACGTCCAGACGAACGCATCGAACGTCGCCTGCTGCGTCGGCAATGTTTGCAAACCGCCCAGTGGGGTCACGCTGCAATCAGGCGCGGTAAGGGTTGGAGTCAGGGTTCCGTTCGTCTCGTTCACGTCATCCGGTGCAGGCGAGGGGCTGGGAGACTCGGGTTGGAGTCGCAGCGTGAAGATCAGTGAATCATCCCGTTGGACCTTGCGCGGATACGGATCGACCGCCGCATCGACAAGCGTCCCGTCGACGTAGAACTCACTTCCACCGGAGAAGCTCATCTCCGGCGCGCTAAGTCGGTCCGAGTTCACAGACGCGAGCAGCGCGATCGCGATGATCGCGAGCGGCAGCGTGACGAACAACAGGACGCGCTTCACGGCACCCCCTTCCTGGCCCGGACAGGCTTGTTCCGTGTTCGACGACCTCCTGCGCCGCTCCCGGCCAGTGTCGCGCCTCAGCGTCGCAGCAGCGGTGCGACGCGCGTGTACGGCAGGTTGTAGTAGGTGACGCCGCCGCGGCCGCTGACCGTGTGCGCGCTGAACAGCGCGTCGTCGATCGCCGACTCGGTCGCGTCGACGGTCGCCTCATATAGCGCGTCGACGCGGTCTTCGTCGCTGACCAGCGGCGGCCCGGTGATCCCACCCGCGCGCGGGTAGCGGTGCGTGGTCGAGAACGCGATGAACAGATCGCCGCTCGACACGTGCGACGTCGCGCCGGCGCGCGCGAGTCCCATGCCGGCGCGCTTCGCGACCGCGATCAGCGCGGTGTGGTCGAGCGGCGCGTCGGTCGCGACGACGATGATGATGCTGCCGTCGGCGGCGCGGCCGTGCGTCGGAGCGACGTAGCCTGCGCGCCGCGGATAGACCGGCAGCAGGTCGTGCGCGAAGGCGCGGCCGACCGGCGCGCCGTCGATCCGCAGCTCGGTGCGCGAACCGGTGTTGGCGTTGACGAGTACGCCGACCGTGTAGCCGCCGAGGTCGGCCGGCAGGACGCGCGACGACGAACCGATGCCGGCTGCGAAACCGAACGCGCGCATCCCGGTACCGGCGCCGACGTTGCCGCGCGAGAACTCGCCCGGCTTGGCGGCGTCGAGCATCGCGACCACGTCCTCGGAATGCACGTAGCGACCTTGGATGTCGTTGATCCCTTGGTCGTCGCACTCGGCGACGACCGGCAGCGGGACGTCTTCGCGCAACCCTATCCCCGGATGGTGTGCGATCTGCCACGAGACGACGCCGTCGGCGGCGCGTCCGACGTCGAGCGTATCCGTCAGCACGACCGGTTCCTCGAGAAAGCCGGCTTCGTTCACCCAGTGCGCCCCGCTCATCTCGCCGTTGCCGTTGAGCGCGTAGATCGCGGCCGCCAGCCGGTCGTCCCAGATGTCGTCGTCGGGCACGATCCCGGTCGCGCCGGTGCGCACGTTCGTGCCGTCGACCTTGGTGACGTGCGCCACCCGCACCCCGGCGACGTCCGTAATCCCGTCGAACGGGCCCGTCGCGAGTGCGCCGATCGAGACCGGCGACCGCGCGGCGGCGGGCAGCGAGCAGCACGCGAGCGCGACGACCAACGCGACGAGACGGCGCATCGTCGCGCGGTTAGCCGAGCCGCACCGGCGTCCCCGCCCCGCGCCGGTCCGAACGAGCGGCCGCCGGGACGGGACGGTTTTCGGCCCGTCGTTCCGGGAACAACCGCGCGCAAAGACGCGAGCGGCGGCGACCGTTGGTGCTGGACGAGGCGCGGCCGGGCAACCAAGCGAATCTCCGTCCTCTTTCCCCGCGGCGAGCGAGGTGCAGGCCCATCATCACCTTACCGAATCCCTCACAGACGTTCGAGGCGCACCTGGCCGGGCTCGGCCTGAGCGGCATCGGGACCGTCCACCGCAACCAGTCGGTCCCGCTACTCTACGAGCACGCGTTGGGGCGCAGCGAAGGGAAGCTCGGCGCGGGCGGCCAGCTGGTGGTCGAAACGGGGAAGCACACGGGACGCTCTCCGAACGACAAGTTCTTCGTCCGCGAACCGGGCAGCGAGACGCATATCGACTGGTCCAACAACAAGCCGGTCGATGGTGCCGTGTTCGATGCGCTGCTCGAACGCGTCGGCACGTACCTCACCGGCAAGGACGTGTACGCGCTCGACTGCTACGTCGGCGCCGACCCGGCGTACCGGCTGCCGGTGCGCGTGATCACCGAGTTCGCTTGGCACAGCCTGTTCGCGCGCGACCTGTTCATCGTGCCGCCCGCCTCTTCGGCGAACGCGGCACAGGCGGAATTCTCGCCCGAGTTCACCGTCATCAACGTCCCGCTCTTCGAGGCCGATTCGGCCCGCGACGGCACCGCCTCACCGACGTTCATCCTGGTCAACCTGGCCAAGCGGATCATCCTCATCGGCGGCACGCGCTACGCGGGCGAGACCAAGAAGTCGGTCTTCACGGTGATGAACTACCTGATGCCGCTGCGCAACGTGCTGTCGATGCACTGTTCGGCGAACGTGGGACGCGACGGCGACACGGCGATCTTCTTCGGCTTGTCGGGGACCGGCAAGACGACGCTCTCGTCCGATCCGCACCGGCCGCTGATCGGCGACGACGAGCACGGCTGGTCGGCCGACGGCGTGTTCAACTTCGAAGGCGGCTGCTACGCGAAGATGATCAAGCTGCGCCAAGACGCCGAGCCCGAGATCTGGGCCGCGTCGCACCGCTTCGGGACCGTCATCGAGAACGTCGTGATGGATCCGAACACGCGCGAGCTCGACGTCGACGACGCGTCGCTGACCGAGAACACGCGCTCGGCCTATCCGATCGACTTCTTGCCCAACTTCGTGCGCAGCGGCATGGGCGGGCACCCGACCAACATCGTGATGCTCACCTCCGACGCGTTCGGCGTGCTGCCGCCGATCGCCAAGCTCTCGCCCGAGCAGGCGCGATATCACTTCTTGTCAGGTTACACCGCCAAGGTCGCCGGGACCGAGCGTGGCGTGGCGGGCGTGCAGCCGACCTTCTCGACCTGCTTCGGTGCGCCGTTCATGGTGCACCATCCGACCGTGTACGCGAAGCTGCTCGGCGAGCGGATCGCCAAGCACGGCGTCAGCTGCTGGCTGGTGAACACCGGTTGGACCGGCGGCGTCTACGGTGTCGGCAAGCGCATGAAGATCGCGTACACGCGCGCGATGGTCAACGCTGCGATCGAAGGCCGGCTCGCCGGCGCGAGGTACGAGACCGAGCCGTTCTTCGGACTGGCGATTCCGTCGGCGGTCCCCGACGTGCCGAGCGACGTGCTCAACCCGCGCAACGCGTGGCCCGACAAGGCGGCCTACGACGCGCAAGCCAAGCACCTCGCGGGCCTGTTCGCCGAGAACTTCAAGCGCTTCGAATCGCATGCGTCCAAGGAGATCCTGGCGGTCGCGATCCGTCCCTGATAGCCGGGGCACGCCGTGCATACAAACGCACGAGGCCTGCCTTCTGACGTAACGGAATGACCCTCGCCCTCGGGATTCTCGACCAGTCGCCGGTGTTGGCCGGTGCTTCGCCGCGCGATGCGATCCTGGCTACCGTCGCGTTGGCGCGCGACGCCGAGCGCCTCGGCTACGGCCGGTACTGGCTAGCGGAGCACCACGCGATGCAAGGGCTGGCCGACCCCGCGCCGGAGATTCTGCTCGCGCACATCGCAGCCGAGACGTCGCGGATGCGCGTCGGGACGGGCGGCGTGCTGCTGCCGCATTACAGCGCGCTCAAGGTCGCCGAGCAGTTCCGGATGCTCGAGGCGCTTGCGCCCGGCCGGATCGACCTCGGGATCGGCCGCGCGCCCGGCGGTACGCAGCGCATCTCGATGGCGCTCGAGTCGCGCGACGTGCGCGACTTTCCGGCCCAGGTGCGCGACGTCTGCGACTACCTCGATCGCGCGATGCCGGCGGAGCACCCGTTCGCGAAGCTAACCGCGATGCCGGCGGGCGAGACGTCGCCCGAGGTATGGCTGCTCGGCTCGTCCGACTACAGTGCCGCGCTGGCCGCCCAGTTCGGCCTGCCGTTCGCATTCGCGCACTTCATCAGCGGCGACGCGGAGCCCGTGACGCGCATGTACCGCCGGCATTTTCGCCCCTCTCGCCGGCTCGCCGAGCCGAAGACGATCCTGTGCGTTGCGGCGCTGGCGGCACCGACGCCCGAGGAAGCCGAGGAGCTCGCCGCCACCATCGATTTGTGGCGGCTGCGCATCCGCCGCGGCATCGATCTGCCGGTCCCGTCACGGACGGAAGCGCGCGAATTCCCCTACACGCCGTCCGACCGCGACGAGATCGCCTACAACCGTCAGCGTCTGACGCTCGGCGCGCCGAACGCAGTGCGCGAGCGTATCGAGACCCTCGGCGCTCGCCATGAGGCCGATGAAGCAATGATTCTGACGATCACGCCCGACTACGCATCTCGCACGAACTCGTACGCCTTGCTGGCCGAGTCCTTCGCACTCGCACCGGCGCTCCCACGGAGCTGACGATGATGCCTCGACGCTTCCCGGCCGTCTTCTTCGGCCACGGCAATCCGATGAACGCGCTCGAACGGAACGACTTCACGCGCGGCTGGGAGACGATCGCCGCAGGTCTTCCGCGTCCGCGCGCGATCCTGGCGATCTCCGCGCACTGGTACGTGCCCGGCACGCACGTCACCGCGTCGCAGCGACCCCGGACGATTCACGACTTCGGCGGCTTTCCTCGCGAGCTCTACGAGGTGCAGTACCCGGCTCCCGGCGATCCCGAGCTGGCGGCGCGCGTGCAGGAGCTCCTCGCGCCGTTTCACGTCGGACCCGACGATAGCTGGGGTCTCGATCACGGCACCTGGTCGGTGCTCGTTCACGCGTTTCCGGACGCCGGCGTTCCGGTGGTGCAGCTCGCGATCGACGAGACGCAACCGGCTTCGTTCCATTACAATGTGGGGCGGCGGTTGGCGCCGCTGCGCGACGAAGGTGTGCTGATCATGGGCAGCGGCAATCTCGTGCACAACCTGCACGCATACGCTTGGGGACGTCACTCCGTGAATCAGCTCGATTGGGCGGTGCGGTTCGAACGTCAGGCACGAGACCTGCTCGATGCGCGACGTCACGGGCCGCTCATCGAGTACGAGGAGCTCGGCAACGACGCGCTCCTATCGGTGCCGACGCCCGATCACTATCTCCCGCTGCTCTACGTCGTCGCCACTCAACAGGAGGACGAGTCCGTCACCTATCCCGTCGAAGGCGGCGACGGCGGCTCGATCTCGATGCTCACCGTCCAAGTCGGCCGATAGGTTCGTTTGGATCGTGCGCATGTCGCCGCCGCTTCCCGCCGAACGGAGTCCCGGGTGAGTCCATCGGCGTTGCGCGCCGTTCCTCAGCCGGCCTAAGGAGCCGACGATCCCCCGCCGTCGCCGTCGCCGCAGCGCGCCTCCGGTTCTTCCGATCGTCGCGTTGCTCGTCGCGCTCGGCGTGCTGGGTGGCGCGGTAACGCTGATCGTGCGCGGTGACACGACGCCGCGACCGGCGCACGTCGCGCATCGCGCGCTTCCGGTCGTAACCGTGGCACCGGCGTCGGTCGCCGAGCCGCAGAGCGGGGTGCCCGCATCGCCCATTGCACGCGCGCTCCCGGCCGCGCCCGCGTCGCTCGCTCCGACAGCCACACCCAGCTACGAAGCCGGCACGGCCACTGCAGCTCCGCCCGGAGGCGCGCAGCTCGCGTTGATCATCGACGACTGCGGGCAGTGGCCCGACACCGAGCGCGGGTTCATCGCGATGCCGATCCCCCTGACGATGTCGGTGCTGCCTCACGTCCGGTTCGGCAGCGAGATCTCGCACGAAGCGCAGGCGGCCGGCAAGGACGTCATCCTGCACTTGCCGATGGAGCCGATGTCGGGGATCGATCCCGGGCCCGGCCGGATCACCACGAAGATGGACGACGCCGCGATCGCGGCCCAAGTGCGCGACGACCTCGCGTCGGTGCCGCTCGCCGACGGGGTGAACAACCATGAGGGCAGTCGCGCGACCTCCGACGACCGCGTCATGCGCGACGTCGCGGCGGTGCTGGCCGCCGATCACCTCTTCTTCATCGACTCGCTCACCGCGGGGACGTCGGTCGCGGCGCGCGACGCCCACGCGGCCGGCGTGCCGACGGCGACCCGCGACGTCTTCCTCGACAACGTGGCCGACGTCGCGGCGACCGAGGCGCAGCTGCGGCACGCCGCGGCGGTCGCCAAGGCGAACGGCAGCGCGATCGCGATCGGTCACCCGCGCCCGACCACGCTGGCGGCCGCCCGCGCGCTGGTTCCGCAGCTTGCGCGCGAGGGCATCACCTTCGTCCTGGCCCGTGACCTCGTTCGCTGACGGACGTTCCAAGGAACATTTCCGCGCCGCGCCGATAGTCGGCCTCGATGTTCACCAAGCTCGTTCGGGCGTGCACGCTCTCGGCCACCTTCCTCTTCGCTCTCGCGCCGGCGGGCGCGGCTGCCGCCGCGCTCTCCGCCGCGCCCAACGTCGACGCGTCGTTCGACGGTGGATCGATCGCGATCGACCGCTACGGCAAAGGCGATCCGATCGTGCTTCTGCCCGGTCTGACGACCGGGACGTGGGAGTGGTACGACACGATCCGGCACCTCGAAGCGCACCACACCGTGTACGCGATCTCGCTACCGGGGTTCAACGGACGCGCGCCGGTGAACCCGCCGCTGTTCGACCGCTTCAGCTCGGACTTCTGGTCGTTCATCAACACCCAGCACGTCACGCGACCGGTGATCATCGGTCACAGCCTCGGCGGAACGTTGGCGATCTTGCTGGGCGAGCAGCATCCGGAGCGGCTGCGCGGGATCATCGCGCTCGACGGAATGCCGATCTTTCCCGGCATGGAGCGCGTCACCGCCGAGCAGCGTGCGGGCGGAGCGCAACAGGCGGCGACCCAGATTGCCGCCGAGACGCACGATCAACTGCTGCAGTACGAGAAGATGTATATGCACGGACCGGGCGGCGTGATCGATCCCGCGCTGGCCGATCAGCTCGCGGACCTCGAGGCCCGCAGCGACCCCGGTGCGACGGCGGAATGGCTGCGCGAGGATCTCGGTTCCGACCTGCGCCCCGACCTGGCGAAGATCACCGTTCCGCTGCTCGAGATCGCGCCGTTCAATCAGCCCGACCTCGCCAACTCGCTCAATCCGTACACGGCCGACCAGAAGGCGCAGTACTACCAGTCTTTGCTCGCCGGCGCGCCGAAACTGCAGGTCGTCTCGCTCGCTCCCGCGCGCCACTTCGCGATGTTCGACCAGCCGCAGCAGTTCTTCGCGATCGTCGACGCGTTCTTGGCTCAGAACCACTAGCCGCCGGTCGGCTGCGAGTAAGGGGAGAGCGCCGCTCGCGGCGGAACGCAGCGGCATGATCGTGCGTCGCATCGTCATGCTGTCGGTTCTGCTTCTCGCACCGCTCGCGTCGCCCGCTGCGCCCGCACCCGACGCCGCTTCCACGGCGAGCCCGTGGAGCGCACTGTTGCACTGGCGCTCGATCGGGCCGTTCCGTGGCGGCCGGACCAAAGCGGTGACCGGCGTGCCCGGCCGGCCGCACGAGTTCTACATCGGGTCGGTCAACGGCGGCATCTTCAAGAGCACCGACGCCGGCCGCACCTGGCGGCCGGTCTTCGACGATCAGCCCACCGCTTCGATCGGCGCGCTCGCCGTCGCACCGTCGGCGCCAGACACCGTCTATGCGGGCAGCGGCGAAGGTCTGCAACGACCCGATCTCGCGGTCGGCGACGGCATCTACAAGTCGACCGACGGCGGCGCGCACTGGACGCACCTCGGGTTGCGCGACGGGCAGCAGATCGCGAAGATCGTCGTCGACCCGCACGACGCCGGACGGCTCTTCGTCGCGGTGCTCGGACATCCGTACGGTCCGAACGCGCAACGCGGCGTGTACCGCTCGACCGACGGCGGGACGACGTTCGAGCGCGTTCTGTCCGCCGGCGACGACACCGGCGCGTTCGACGTCACCTTCGATCCGTCCGACGCCCGCATCGTCTACGCCACGCTGTGGGCCGCGCGGCAGTCGCCGTGGGAGACGCTCGACGGCGGTTCGCTCGAGCTGCCGGCGTCGGGGACCGGGCTCTACAAGTCGACCGACGGCGGCACGACCTGGAAGCGCCTCGAAGGCGGCCTGCCCACCGCGGCCAAAGGAGTCGGCCGGATCGCGGTCGCCGTCGCGCCCAGCGATCCCAAGCGCGTGTACGCGATCGCGGACGCGGCTCAGGACGACGGACTGTATCGTTCCGACGACGCGGGCGCAACCTGGGCGCTCGTCAACGGCACCGACCGAATCGCCGAGCGCGGCGACGACTTGGCCACCGTCGGCGTCGATCCGCGCGACCCCAACGTCGTCTACCTCACCAATACCTCGACCTACAAGTCGACCGACGGCGGCAAGACCCTGACGGCTTGGCGCGGCGCGCCGGGCGGCGACGACTACCACAGCATCTGGATCGATCCGGCCGATCCGGACGAGATTCTGCTCGGCAGCGACCAAGGCGCGATCGTGACCCTCAACGGCGGCGCGTCATGGAGCTCGTGGTACAACCAGTCGACCGCGCAGTTCTATCACGTCATCACCGACGATCGGTTCCCGTACCGCGTCTACGGCGGTCAGCAGGAAAGCGGGAGCGCCGAGATTCTGTCGCGCGGGAACGACGGTGCCGTCACCGCGCGCGACTGGCACCCGGTCGGCACTGAGGAATACGGCTACGTGGCGCCCGATCCACTGCACCCGGGAATCGTGTACGGCGGCAAGGTGACGCGCTTCGATGAGACCACCGGCCAGACGCGCGAGGTCGGTCCGGTCGTCTCGTGGCGCGGAAATCCCGACTATCGTTTCAAGCGCACCGCGCCGCTGGCGTTCTCGCCGGCCGACCCGCACGCGCTCTACCTCGGCTCGGACGTGCTGTTCGAGACCACCGACGGCGGCGGCCGTTGGCGGATCGTCAGCCCCGACCTGTCGCGCCCCGACACCGCGCCGCCCGCGAACCTCGGCAACTTCGCCCGAACCGCCGACGCGAAGCGTCCGCACCGCGGCGTCATCTACGCGCTCGGACTGTCGCCGCGTGACCGCAACGTGATCTGGGCCGGGACCGACGACGGCTTCGTGTGGCGCACCGCCGACGGCGGCAAGCACTGGCACAACGTCACCCCGCCCGGCGTCGGTGCGTGGGCGAAGATCTCGATCGTCGACGCCTCGCCGTTCGACGCCGCGAGCGCGTACGTCGCGGTCAACCGCATCCGGCTCGACGAACAGCGCCCGCAACTGTTCCGGACGCACGACGGCGGCGCGCACTGGACCGAGATCGACCGTGGCATCGAGACTGCCCCGACCAACGTCGTGCGCGCCGACCCGCAACGCCGCGGGCTGCTCTATGCGGGCACCGAGCGCGGCGTCTGGGTCTCGTTCGACGACGGCGACTCCTGGTCGTCGCTGCGGCTTAACCTGCCGGCGACCTCGGTGCGCGATCTGGTGATCCACGGCGACGACGTCGTGATCGGAACGCACGGCCGGGGATTCTGGATTCTCGACGACGTCACGCCGCTGCGCCAAGCGGCCCTGCTCGCGGCGTCGAGCCCGGCCCTGCTCGCGCCGGAGCGCGCGTGGCGCGTCCCGCGCGACACCTGGAGCGACACGCCGCTGCCGCCCGACGAGCCGTTCTCGGCCAACCCGCCCAGCGGCGCCGTGCTCGACTACGTTCTGCCGCACGCCGCGACGCGCGTGACCCTCACCATGGTCGACGCGCGCGGTCGAATCGTGCGCCGGATCGCGAGCGACGATCCGGTCCAGCCGGTCGACGCCGCATCGCTCGAAGTGCCTGCATTTTGGATCGCGCCGCCGGTGCGACTCGACGCAAGCGCGGGCGCGCACCGGTTCGTTTGGAACCTGCGCGAGGCCGCGCCGCGCACGTTCGGGACCGGTCCGACGATCGCGGCGGTTCCGCACGAGACGCCGCTCGAACCCGAAGGCGTCGTGGTGGTGCCCGGTTCGTACACGGTCACCCTCGACGCCGACGGCGCTCGCGAGTCGCGCACCTTGATCGTGCGCGAAGACCCGCGGATTCACGTCACGGCCGGCGCGCTGCACGCGCAGTTCGAGTTGGCCGACGCGCTGGCGCGGCTGGCCGACTCGGCCTATGCAGCCGCGCAGCGCGCCAAGCCGACCGACGCCGCGCGCTCGCGCGCGCTGGCGCGCGCCAACGGCGGCTTCGTCCGGCTGATGATGGCGGTCGAGGCCGGCGACGGTGCGCCCAACGCGACGCAGCTGGCTGCATTTCGAACGCAGGCCAAAGCCTACGCGGGGCTGATGCACCGCGGCCGGCCGTGACCGGGTGCGCGTCAGAGCGGCGAGGGTGACATCGGGATCGCGGTGCGCCGTGGACGCGGCATACCCGAATCGATGATGCGCGGCGTCGCCGGCGCGGGCTCGGGGGTGAACACGGTCGTGGGCGCAACCTGGGGCGCTGCCGCATCGAACGGCGGCAGCGTGCGCACGACGACCGGCCCGTCGAACGTCAGCGCCAACGTCCTCGTGCGCGCGTCCCAGCCGACGTGCTCGGCGCCCAGACACCGCGCCAGCGGCGCGAGCGCGACCAGGACCGCCGTCGCGCCGATGCTGCGGGCGGCGCAGGTGTGCGTTCCGCGCGTCGCCACCAGCGTACCGTCGTCGCCGACGTCGATCCGGTCGGCGAAGCGCGCGACCAGCGCCGGTGGTGCGACGACGCGTCCGCCCACCAGCGCGGCGGGCGGAGCGCTCGGAATGATCGAACCGTTGACGACCACGATCACCAGCGCCGCGAGCGCAGCCCCCGGCTGAGCCGATGTCACGCCTGATCCGCGTCTTTCGCGCCGCCGGGCTGCGCTTCTCGTCCGAAGGCGTGCCCTTCATGGCGCAAGCGATCGCCTTCACCGCGCTCTTCGCGCTGGTCCCGCTGTCGATCGTCGCGGTCGCGATGCTGGCGTTCGTCTACGGCACCGACGACGGGATCGCGCGCGCGAACGCCGCGATCGAGCAGTACGTCCCGGCGCTGGGCGACCTGGTCTCGAACAACCTCGCGGCGATCGTGCGCTACCGCGGCTTCAGCGGCGCGATCGGCCTGATCGGCCTGATCTGGTCGGGGAAGAATCTCTTTCAAGCGCTCACGTACGCGCTGAACCGGTCGCTGGGGATCACGCGCTTTCGGCACATCGTGTGGGACGTCGCGATCGCGCTGGTGCTGGTGCCGTTCGCCGGCGTCGTCCTGATCGTCGCCACCGTGCTGCCGATCATCATCACCCTCATCGTGCAGTTCGCCAGGCTCGATTACCTGCGGTGGGCGCCGCAGATCGCGTCGTACGCCGGGTCCGCGCTGCTGGTCTTTCTGGTCTCGGCGTTCCTGTACGCGTACCTGCCGAACCGCCGCCCGCGCTGGGGCTCCGTGATCCCCGGCGCACTGACCTGCGCGGTCGGCTACTCGCTCGCCCAGATTGCGTTCGCCGCCTACACCACCTACGCGTCGTACGCGTTCCAGATCTACGGCGCGCTGTCGGCACTGTGGGTGCTGTTGCTGTGGCTGTACCTGATCGGGGTCGTGTTCCTCTTCGGGGCGCACGTCAGCGCGGCGTGGGAGCGTGACGCCGACGCCCGCAGCGTGCCGGCTGCGTCGTAAAGAGGGCGCCCGCTAAGGGGATCGCTTCTGCGCCGGACGAAACAACGCGGGTCGTGCGCCGCTACTTCGGGGTCCTGCTCGTCGCGCTGTTCGGTCTTCCGTTCCTCGGAGCGGCGCCTACGTCTACGCTGCTGACCAAGCCGAACGTCATCGTCTACCCGTTCACCGCGACCGGCGCGAGCATCGATCGCGAGGCCGGCTCGCGGCTCGCGACGATCTTGGCCGAGCAGATGGCCGACACCGGCAAAGTGAAGGTGATCCCGCCGCCGCCCGGCACCGCGCGCGCCGACTATCTCAAGGTCGCGCTCGCCAACAACGCGGACTACTACGTCACCGGCTACATCACGCCGCTCGGCGACGCGGTCGCGGTCGTCGAGCAGGTGGTGAGCACGTCGACCGGGATCGTCGTGTTCAGCCAAACCGCGCAGCTCAAGACCTACAGCGACGCGGCCGGCCAAGGCCAAGACCTCGGCACCCTCATCTCGGGCCACGCGAACCGCGGTCTGGCCGCGATCGGGACGCCGCCGCCGCAGACCAGCCCGACCCCGGCGTCGAGTTCCGGTCCGCAAGCCAACTTGACCAGCCTGCTGAGCCGCACGAAGAAGGGCAAGAAGAACGCCGCAACGCCGGCACCCGCCCGGCCCGCGACTGCCGCTCCGGCACCCGCACTCGTCAGCGCGACGCGCCCGCCGGCCGCAGCCCCGACCGCAACCCCCGTCGCCGTCGCCGCGACAGCCGCGCCCGCTCCGAAAACCATCGCTGCAGCGCCGGTCGCGGACTACGCCGTCGTGCCGGTCGGCGGTGCGGCCGACGCCGCGCTGCGCGAGCAGGCCACCCAACGTCTGATCGACCGCACGCACGGGGAACGCAGCACCAGCGTCCGAGCGACGTGCGCCGCGCACGCGGTACACGCGATCTTCTCCGGCACCCTGAACGTCCGTCCGGACGCGCAAGCGACCGGCGGCACCGCGACGTTCGACCTCGTCGCCAGCAACTGCAGCGGAAAGCGGCTGTGGCATCAACGCCGCACCGACATCGCCGCGGGCGCGCAGGGCCAGCAGACCGCCGTCGACCACGCCGTCGACGCCGCGATCGCCGCCTACCTCAACCCGCCCAAAGCCCGCCTCTTCCCCAAAGCCGGCGGCTGACGGCTAACGGCGGATCGGTCCGCAGGACCGAACGCGAGTGTGGCTCGCCCCGAAGGGGCGAACACACACTCACGCTTCGTCGGCCTCGCGCGGATCGAGCAGTCCCGCCGGGAGCTCGACGCTGATGCGGCGCGCGCCGACGTCGATCGCGCGCACGAACGCGCGCACCAGCGGAACCATCGCTCGGCGCGGTCCGACCAGCAGCACGTCCTGCGCCGGATAGTGCTCGACCGCGACGACCTCGCCCAGCACCGTTCCCGCCGCATCGATCAACGCGCAGCCGACCAGATCGTCGTCGAAGTACTCGTCGTCGTCCATTGCGACGTCGGCCCGATCCACGAACAGCGTCGCGCCCGTCAGCGCATCGGCGGCCGTCGCATCGTCGATCCCGTCGAACGCGACCAGCGGCCGCCCCTTGTGCACCCGCAGCGTTCGCACGCGCAACGCGCGCGACGTGCCGTCGGCGAGCTGCGCGCGCACGCCGACTCCCGCCGCGAGCGCGTCCTCACCCGAGCGGCTCGGCGCGATCTTCAGCTCGCCGCGCAGACCGAAAACGCCGGCCACACGGCCGGCGTTCGCCTCATTCGTCGCCGCTCTCCGCCGCGTCGTCGTCCCCGGCATCGATGTCGGCTTCGACCGTGGAGTCGACCGCCGCGTGCTCAGCCTCGCCTTCGATCACCTCGTCCTCGAACGAGATGATGTCGATGCTGATGCGCCCTTCGGCGCTGGCGCGAACCAGCGTGCGCAGCGCCTGCGCGACGCGTCCGCTGCGGCCGATCACCTTGCCGAGATCTTCGTGCTCGACGACCAGCTCGACGACGGGACCCTTCTCGGTCTCGACCTCTTCGACCAGGACGTTGTCCGGCTTGGAGACGAGCTTACGGGCCAAGAACTTGAGCAGATCCAGCGCGCGCTGCTGCGCGACGGCCGGGTCGGCGGTCTTGCGCGCACCGCGGTCGGCCCCGTACTCGCGCCGCGGCCGGCGCCCTTCGCCGTCACCGTAACCCGTGCCGCCGCTGCGCTCGCGACCGTCGCCGCGCCGTCCGCGCCGCGGACGCTCGTCCTCCGGCTCGATGTCGTCGTGCGCGGCCTCGTCGGACGCGATGCGGCGCGCGCCGAGCGTCGAGGTGCGCTCTTCGTCCGGCGCTTTGTCTTCGTCGCCGAAGAGTCCGAATTCGTCGTCGAACGCGCTCATGCGCGAGCACCCCGTGCGCTCACGGAGCTACTCCTTCTTGCCCTTCGGCGCACGCTTGTTCTCCGGGATCGGGCCGCGCTCGACCAGGCCGAGCTCGGCGAACAAACGACGCACGGGATCCGACGGCTGCGCACCCTTCTCGAGCCACGCCTTCGCCTTCTCTTGATCGACGACGAGCGTCTTGGGCTCGGTGCGCGGGTTGTAGTGTCCGAGGATCTCGAGGAACCGGCCGTCACGCGGCGACTTCGCATCCGCGACCACGAACCGGTACGTCGGCTGCTTCTTGGCGCCCATGCGCCGGAGTCTGATCTTGACCATGTCGACTTTCTAGAACTCCCCGCTCATCCGATGAGAGGGGACTGAGGTGAGTTGAAACCTGTTGCCGCGATCGTCATCGCCCCATGAGCCCCGCCGGCAGCTTCGGAAAGCGGCCCTTCTTCATGCCGCCCAGCGACTTCATCATCTGACGCGACGTTTCGAACTGCTTGACGAGCCGGTTGACGTCGGAGACCTGTGTTCCGCTTCCGACCGCGATGCGCTTGCGGCGCGAACCGTTGAGGATCTCGGGGCGGTCCCGCTCGCGGCGCGTCATCGAGCAGATGATCGCCTCGACTTTCGAGACGTCGTTCTCGTCGATGCTGATGTCTTTCGGTAACGCCTTGGAGAGCCCGGGGATCATCTTCATGATGTCCGTCATCGAGCCCATCTTGCGGACTTGCCGCAGCTGGTCGAGAAAGTCGTCGAGGGTGAACTGCGACTTGCGCAGCTTTTTGGCGAGCTCTTCGGCCTGGCGCTCCGAGTAGACGCTCTGCGTCTTCTCGATCAGCGTGAGAACGTCGCCCATCCCGAGGATGCGCTGGGCGAGGCGGTCGGGATGGAACGGCTCGAGCGCGCTCACCTTCTCGCCGATGCCGACGAACTTGATCGGCGCGCCGGTGACGCGGTGGATCGAGAGCGCGGCGCCGCCGCGCGCATCGCCGTCCATCTTGGTGAGGATGACGCCGGTGACGCCGAGCCGGTCGTTGAACGTCTTCGCGACGTTGACCGCTTCCTGGCCGGTCATCGCGTCGGCGACGAACAGGATCTCGGTCGGCTCGACGGCGGCCTTGATCTGCTCGAGCTCGTCCATGAGACGGTCGTCGATCTGCAGCCGGCCGGCGGTGTCGACGATGACGGTCGGGATCCCGAGCCGGCGCGCTTCGGCGACGCCGTCGCGCGCGATCTTCACCGGGTCGCCCTGGCCTTGGTCGAACACCGGCAAGTCGATCTGCTTGCCGAGCGTCTTGAGCTGGTCGATCGCGGCCGGGCGGTAGACGTCGGCCGCGACGAGCAGCGTGCGACGGCCCTGCTCCTTGAGCCGCAGTGCAAGCTTCCCGGCGTGGGTCGTCTTGCCCGAGCCCTGGAGCCCGACGAGCAGATAGACCGTCGGCGGCGCGTCGCTGTACTGCAGCCGCGCGGCGGCGCCGCCCATCAGCTCCACCAGCTCGTCGTAGACCAGCTTGACGACGGTCTGCGCCGGCGTGAGCGAGGTCAGGACGTCGGAACCGACCGCCCGTTCCTTGATGCGGTTGACGAACTCTTTCGCGACCGGGAGCGCGACGTCGGCTTCGAGCAGCGCAACGCGGACCTCGCGCAATACCTCAGCGACGTCCGACTCGGAGAGTCGGCCGCGATTTGCCAGCCGGTCGAAGATCGCGCCTAAGCGCTCCGAAAGAGCTTCTAGCAATCTATCCCTTCGCGGCGTCGACGGCGTCGATCTTCGCGACGGCGTCGCCGACGGTCTTGATCTTCTCCGCCTCTTCGTCGGGGATGTCGATGCCGAACTCGGTCTCGAACGCCATCACCAGCTCGACTTGGTCGAGCGAGTCTGCGCCGAGGTCGTCGGTGATCGAGGCTTCCGGAGTGACCTCGTTCTCTTCGACGCCGAGCTGTTCGACGATGATCTTCTTGACGCGATCGAAAGTGTCAGCGGCCATGGTGCAGGTGTGTCTCCTGTGGTGCGGGTCGAAGCTACATCAGGAAGCCGCCGTCGACCACCAGCGTTTGGCCGGTGACGTAACGGGCAGCGTCGGAGGCGAGAAAGGTGACGACGGGGGCGACGTCCTCGGGCGACCCGGCGCGGCCGAGTGCGATCGTGTTGAGATAGTGGTCGCGCGCGGGTCCCGGCATCTGCGAGGTCATCGCCGTTTCGATGAGGCCCGGCGCAACCGCGTTTACCCGGATGTTGCGGGACCCGAGCTCCTTGGCGAGCGACTTGGCTAGACCCAGCAGCCCGGCCTTGGTCGCCGCGTAGGCGCTCTGGCCGGGGTTGCCGGCCAGCCCGACGATCGACGAGACGAGCACGATCGCGCCCGACCGCTGCTTCATCATCGGCTTGGCGACGGCGGCGCACAGATAGAACGCCGACTTGAGGTTGACGTCGATCAGCGCGTCGAGCTCGGCGCTGCGGAAGCGCAGGATCAGCCCGTCCTTGGCCTGGCCGGCGTTGGCGACCGCGACGTCGATCCGGCCGTGCTTGGCGAGGACCTCACCGATCCCGGCGTCGACCGCCGGCTCGCTGGCGACGTCGACGACGTGGACGCTCGCCGCCGCGGCGGCGTTGGCAGCCGAGCAGGCGGCCTGCGTCTCGGCCAGCGCGAGCTCGTCGCGGCCGAACAGCGCGACGGTCGCGCCGGCGGCGGCGAGATCGATCGCGACCGCGCGACCGATCCCGCGGCTCGCGCCGGTGACGACCGCAACCTTGCCGTTCATCGCGCCGACAGCTCGTCGGCCGCTGGGCTGCTCGTGAGCTGCGCGCGCAACGACTCGACGCCGGCCGCGTCGGAGACGGTGATCGCCTTGGGGGCGCCGGCGACGCGCTTGAACATCGGTGCGAGCACCGGCGACGCGCCGAACTCGACGATCAGATCCAAACCCGTCGCGACCATCGCGACCGCGGTGTCGTGCCACAGCACTTCGTCGGTGACCGACCGCACGAGGTTGGTCTTGATCTGCTCGACGCCCGTGTACGGCGTCGCATCGACGTTCGAGATCACGGTGAAGTGCGGCATCCGGACCGTCGCCGCGGCGACGTGCGGCGCGAACTCGTCGCGAGCGGGATCCATCAGCGCGCTGTGCCACGCGCCGCTGACGTTGAGCGGGACGACGCGCTTCGCGCCCGCCTCGACCGCGAGCTCCCCCGCGAGGCGAACCGCCGCGGCGTCGCCGCTGATCACGATCTGACCGGGCGCGTTGAAGTTCGCCAGCTGAACGCGGCCGCTGCCGCATTCGACCGCCCGGGCTACGGCGGCGCGCAATGCATCGGGGTCGAGGCCGAGCACGGCCGCCATCGCGCCCTGCGCCTGCGTCGCGGCGCGGTGCATCGCCAGCCCGCGCTCGTTGACCAAACCGAGCGCCGCCTCGAACGTCAACGAGCCGGCCAGCGTCAACGAGCAGTACTCGCCGAACGAGTGGCCCGCGCTGACCGCCGGCGCGAGCGCGTCGCCGACCGCACGCGCCAGCGCGACGTTGGCGACGAAGATCGCCGGCTGCGAGTAGCGCGTCTCGCGGAGCCGTTCCTCAGGTCCGTTCTCGCACAGCTGCAGCAAGTCGTAACCGAGCAGCGTCTTGGCGGCGGCGAAGCACGCCGCGGCGGCCGGATAGCCGCGCGCGACGTCGACACCCATTCCCACCAATTGCGAGCCCTGACCCGGAAAGACGACGCCGACGCGCATCAGCGGCTCACGCCACCTTCCCGTTGCTGCTCGGATGCGACCAGCGCCACGCGACCGCGCCCCAGCTCAAGCCGGCGCCGAAGCCGACGAACAGGATCACGTCGCCGTGTTTGAGCTTGCCGGCCGCGACGGCCTCGGAGAGCGCCATCGGGATCGAGGCGGCGCTCGTGTTGCCGTAGCGATCGATGTTGATGATGACGCGGTCGCTCGGCATCTCGAGGTGCTTCGCGGCGGCATCGATGATGCGGCGGTTCGCTTGGTGCGGGATCAGCCACGCGACGTCGGTCGCGGCGACGCCGGCGCGCGCGAGCGCGACGTTGGTGGCGTCGATCATCTTGGTGACCGCGAACCGGAACACTTCGCGCCCGTTCATCACGATCGTGTTGCGGCGCGCTTCGACGTCCTCGGCGGTGAGCGGCGGGCCGGCCGTTCCGCTCATCGGCAGGTAGAGGTTCTCCGGGTTCGACCCGTCAGCGCCGAGCTCGGCGCCCAGAAAGCAGTCGGCGGCGGAGGCTTCGAGCACGGCCGCGCCCGCGCCGTCGCCGAACAGGATCGCCGTCGAGCGATCCTGGTAGTTGACCAGCCGCGTCAGCTCCTCGGCGCCGACGAGCAGCACGCGTTTGAACACGCCGGTGCGGATCAAGCTCGACGCGACGGTCAAGCCGTAGATGAACCCGCTGCAGGCGATCTCCATGTCGAAGGCGGGCTTGCCGGTGATCCCGAGCTTGGCGGCAACGATGCAGGCCGTGGCTGGGAACGCGTAGTCCGGCGTGACCGTCGCGACGATCACGCAGTCGATGTCGGAGGCTGCGATCCCGGCGTTCGCAAGGGCGTTCCGGGCCGCTTCGCAGGCGATCGCGCTGGTCGGCTGGTCGGTAGCGGCGACGTGCCGTTCCTTCATCCCGGTGCGCGTGGTGATCCACTCGTCCGACGTGTCGAGCATCCGCTCGAGGTCGGCGTTGGTGAGCACCTTCGAGGGCACGTAGTGCCCGACGCCCGCGATGCGGACTCCGGTCTGGGTCAACCTAACGCGTTATCCGTGCGCGTGGCCGGCGTGCTCGTCCTTGTCGACGACCTGCCGGCCGTCGTACGTCCCGCAGAAATCGCACACGAAGTGCGGTCGCTTCGGCTGATGGCACTGCGGACACTCGACCGTCGTCACCGGGTTGAGCTTCCAGTTCGCAGCGCGCCGGCTACGGGTCTTGGACCGAGGGGTCTTCCACTTGAGGTTCGCCATGATTCTCTTCTACTTCCGTTTTAGTCCTGAGCTCCGTCGAAGGATCCGCTTTCATCGTGGTGGGGCAGCTGCACCCGTCCGCCACGCCGATCTTCCGTCCGCACTGCTGGCAGAGCCCCTGGCACGTCTCGCTGCACGTCAACGTGTAGGGGAGCGCGCTGGTCACGAGCTGTCTCACCAGGTCACCCACGTCCAGGGCCGTGCCGTTGAGTACGTTGTTCTCGCCGAATGGGTCGCTCGTTCCGCTTGGCGGATCGAAACGCTCCTCGACCTCGACCGCGATCGGGACGACCGCGTCGTCCAGACAGCGGTCGCACGGTCCCGCGACCATCGCCTCGATCGTGCCGCTGACGTCCAGCCCGCGGTCGACGCGCCGCAGGTCCAGGCGAGCGCGCGCCGGCTGCGGGAACGTGAACGTGGCGAACGGCGGAACCTCGAGGTGCTCGTCGAGGGACATCGGACGCCCTGCGAACAGGATCGACCCGACGTCGATGACCAGTGAAGAACCCATACCATGGAACGAGGTTCCCCGCGAGGAGAACCCCATGCAACCGGACCATGGTAGACCACCCCCGGGGGCTTGTCAACGCGCTCGGTCGGTGTGATGGGGGAGGTGCATGGACACCTCGCTCAACGTCGCCTACGCTCCGGCGATCACCGCCGCCGCCACCCGCCACCAGCTCGATCCGCGCTTGCTTGCGGCCGTCGCCGCCCAGGAGACCGGCGGACCGGGCGCCGATTCGGGCCGCAACATCGTCGGCGATCAAGGCCACGGGCACGGCCTCTTCCAGATCGACGACCGCTGGCACGCTTTCGCGCGAACGGCAGCCGCGATGGACCCGGCCCGCAACGCCGACTACGCGGCCGGCATGCTCGCGGCCGGGCTGAAGCGCTACGGCGGCGACCTTCACAAGGCGCTCTCCGCGTACAACGCCGGGTCTCCCACGGCGACCGGCACGAAGACCGACTGGGGCGACGGGAAGCCGGTCGGCTACGCCGACTCGGTCCTGCGGCACCTTACCCGACTCGGCGGCTCGTCCGGCGGCGCTACCGCTACCGGCGACCCGCGCGACGCGGCGGCAAGCGTCGATGCGCTGCGCACCGCCGCCGCCCAGCTTTCCGGCGCCGCCGCTCAGAGCTCGGCGACGGCAAGCGGCCAAAACGCTTCGGCTGCGGACGCGTATCCGCCGACGGCGATGCCGCTCAACCTGCCGGCGTACAAACCGCTGGCGCAGATCGACACGACCGAACGCGACGTCGCTCCGTCGGTCGCCGGCCTCGGCGACGGCAGCGACGACGACTAGGAAAGGAACAGGCAAAGCATGGGCTTCAACCTCTTGAGCGCCGTCGCAGGCGCGGCGCAGGGCGCGGTGATGGGCGGCAACCCGCTCACCGTCGGCGCCGGCGCGCTGGCCGGCGGTTTCGGCGGCAACACCACCACCGCCAGCGGCGGCTTGGGAAACAGCGCGCAGGACTTCATCAACAGCGGCTATCTCAACGCAACCGAAGCGCTCAACGCGCAGCAGATGCTCTTTCAGCTCCAGGTGCAGGCGCAGTCTCAGCAGTTCGACGAGATGACGTCCGAACGTTCGGAGCTGCTGCGCGAGCAGAACGCGCTGCGCGACGTCGCCATGGAACAGCGCAAAGCCGACAACACGATCACCAAAGAGTTCATCAAGTCGATCGGGTAACCCGTGGAGGCACTACCGGTCCGACCCGAGACGCCGCACCGCCCGCCGCCCCGAACGGCGCACGCGCGGCGTCCGGCAGACGGCACGGCGCATCCATCGGTCCCGCACGACGCGACGATGCACGGCGCTCCGCCGCACAAGGCAGCGCCGCATGCGCCCGAACCGGTCGATCCGGCCGTGCTCGCGAAGCAGCGCGACTTCGACCACGTCATGATCCTTCAAGCCGAGCTGCAGCGCGAGGCCAACGCGCTCCGCGATCTCGCCATGCAGCAGATCAAGCGTGACGACCAGACCATGAACGAGTGGATCAAGCTGATTTGAGCGCTCCCCGAACGAGGGCTGCGCGGGGGTGCGGCCCGAACGCTTCCGGAGAACCGCCTGATTGGCAAAAGGGGGTGCCTATGCTCGTTTCTCGTCTCCTCGTCGCCGCGCTGGCAGCCACCTCGGTGGTCGCGCTCACGCCTGCCACGGCTGCGGCAGCGTTTTCCGACGGGCTGTGCCCGCGCGCCGTTCCGAAGGTCGTCGCCTTGGACGACGCCGCCCCCACCAGCGATTTCACGAAGATCAGCGCCGCGGCGCGAGATGCGGCCGTAGCGTACCAGATTTGCACGTCCGAGGCGCAGACGACCAAGGGCACTGCCGTCGAGCCGACGGTGAACTACGACAAGACGCGCGAAGCGCAGTTCCTCGTCGTCGAAGCGCGCGCACTCGTCGCGGCCGGAAACCCCGCCGACGCGCTAGCTCCGCTCAAGGAAGCTCGCCGGTTGGCAGACGACGTCGCGACCTGGCAGCCCGGGGCGCAAACTTGGCGTGCCTCCCAGAACACCGGCGCTCCGGGCGGAAACAATGCCGACAACACCGGGCTCCGCGGCGGCAACACCGCGTACCATAGCAGCGACCGTGACGGCTCGCGCTACAAGGAAGCTGCAACCGAGATTCGCAGCTCGGCCGACGAGCTTCTCACGCGCGTCCAAGCACGAGCTCCGGCCTCGCCGAAACCATAACGAGCCGCAGAGGCCTCAACCCTCCGGAGACCGAATCGAGGCCGCCGCCCCCGGGCCATTAGCTCAGTTGGTTAGAGCGCATGCTTGATAAGCATGAGGTCCATGGTTCGAATCCATGATGGCCCAGATCGCGCCGCGGGTGCGTGCCGAGGTAGGGTTGCCCCCCATGTTGGCGCGCTCGACCACCCCGTAGACTGAGCACGGGAACCGAGTCATCGTGCGGAGCTTACGATGATCGGTTCCTAGCTTGGAGACGATCGTGGCGGTGCGCCCACCGGTGAAATATGCGGTGCTCGTTTTCAGCGCGCTGGTCGCGCTGGGTCTCGGCAGCGTCGGCTGCAGCGGGTCCGGCGGAACCGCGAATGCCGTACCTCCGCCCGCGCCGGCCGCGACGGCGTCGCCAAGTCCGTCCGCTACGCCGTCACCGCGGCCGTCCACGTCACCGTCCGTCGTCCCCACCGCGTCGCCAACGCCGAAACCGAGCGCCACGCCCACCTCCACGCCGTCGGCTAGCCCGACGCCTCGTCCGTCCGCGACGCCGACCGCTTCGCCCACGCCGACGCCGCGACCGACCGCAACGCCGACCCCACCGGGTGTCCAAGAGGTCTACACCTCGAACGCGAGCTTCTATTCGTTGCCGCCGAATCTCTCCGGTTCGATCTCGGCGCACGCGGCAAACCCGAGCGGCACGGTCAACGAGGCGCCGCTGGGGCTGATCACCGGAACGAACACCGATCTCGGGTACTCGTACGGCATCGCGCTGGACGGCAGTGGACGGATCTACGTCTGCGCCAATCCGAGCGCCTTGACCGGTCCGACCAGCGCGATCTTCATGTTCGCGGCGCATCCGAGCGGGACGCTCGACGAAGCACCGCTCGCGACGATCACCGGCAGCAACACCGGTCTCGAGGCCGGACCGTACGTGTCGTGCAGCCTCGCGCTGGACGCGGCCGGGAAGATTTACGTCGTCGGGACCGAGATCACCAACAGCGCCGGCACGTTCAACAGCATCAACGTCTATCCCGCGAACCCGGTCGGGACCGTCAACGAGGCTCCGGCGGCGATGATCGTCGGCAGCAATACCGGCCTCCACCTGCCCAACGGCGTCACGCTCGACACGAGCGGCAAGATCTACGTCACGAACGAGAATCCCGACAGCATCACCGTGTACGCGGCGAACCCGAGCGGAACGCTCAACGAGACGCCGCTGGCGACGATCGCCGGGAGCAACACCGGGTTGAGCACCCCGCACGGGATCGCACTGGACTCGGCCGGCAAGATCTACGTCCTCAATGACAACCTTCTCGGCGCTGCCGCTCCGAGCATCACCGTCTACGCCGCTAACCCGAGCGGAACGCTCAACGAAGCGCCGCTGGCGACGATTACGGGCAGCAACACGAACTTGACCCCCAGTGCCTGCTTCGGCATCGCCGTCGACGCGGCGGGGAAGATCTACGTCACCAACGGCTCAGCCGTCGAGGTCTTCGCCGCGAATCCGAGCGGTACGCTCAACGAGGCGCCGATCGGCGCGATCAGCGGAAGCAACACCGGCCTCGGCGCGCCGCAGGGCATCGTGATCCGCTAGAAACGCCTGCATCGGGTTCAGAGGGCGGGCTGCATCCCGAGCGTTCGTACGAGGAACGCATAGCGGTCGACGACTTCGCCGATCAGTTTGTCGGTCGGCTTCCCCGCCCCGTGTCCCGCCTTCGTTTCGACTTGCAGCAGGATCGGTGCCGCTCCGCCCTGCGCGTGCTGCAGCGCCGCCGCGAACTTGAACGAATGGGCGGGAAACACGCGGTCGTCATGATCGGCCGTCGTGATGAACGTGGCCGGATACGCCGTGCCGGATCGCAGGGTGTGGTACGGCGAGTACGCGAGCAACGTATGAAACTCGGTCGCGTCGTCGGAGGACCCGAAGTCCGACGTCCAGGCCCAGCCGATCGTGAAACGCTGGAAGCGCAACATATCCATCACGGCGACCGCCGGGACGACGGCGCCGAACAGCTCCGGCCGCTGCGTCATGCACGCGCCGACCAGCAGTCCGCCGTTCGAGCCGCCGTGGATCGCGAGCTTCGCCGATGACGTCCACCGCTCGGCGGTCAGGTACTCGGCGGCTGCGATGAAGTCGTCGAAGACGTTCTGCTTGCGCTCCTTGGTCCCGGCCTGGTGCCACGCTTCGCCGTATTCGCCCCCGCCGCGGGTGTTGGCGACGGCGAAGATGCCGCCCAGTTCCAGCCACACCAGCACCGCCGACGAGAACGCCGGCGTCAGCGAGATGTCGAAGCCGCCGTACCCGTAGAGAATCGCCGGCGCGCTGCCGTCGCGCCGCGTCCCCTTCTTGCTCGTCACGATCATCGGTACGCGCGTCCCGTCCTTCGACCGGTAGAACACCTGCGTGCTCTCGAACGCGGTCGAGTCCATCCGGATCTGCGGCGCGAACACGCGCTCCGAACGGCCGGTGGCGATGTCGAAGCGGTAGATCGCGGTCGGTTCGGTGTAGCTCGTGTACGCGTAAAACGTCTCGCGGTCGGTGCGTTTCCCGCCGAACCCGACCACGCTGCCGAGACCGGGCAGCGCGACCGCCTCGACCTGCTCGCCCGAGAGCGCGTACACCACCACCTCGGCGCGCGCGTCGCGCAGATACGAGGCGACGATGCGGTCGCCGAACATCGACGCGCCGTCCAGCCGGTCCGCGGTTTCCGGCACGATCTCGCGCAACGTGCGGTCGTGCAGATCGAGCGCTACGACCCGCGAGCGTGCCGCATCCTTGGTGGTGAGAAAGTAGAACCTCGGCCCGTCGTTGCCGAGCAGGCTGTACCGCGCGTCACCGTCGGGGATCAGCTCGACGACCGGACCGTCGGCCGCGAGATCCTTGACGAAGACGGCGTTCTCCGGTGCGCTGCCGCGGCCGGCGTCGATCACCAGATACCGGCCGTCTTCGGTCGTCGCGGCGGCGAAGTTCCACTCCTTGCGGTCGCTGCGCTCGTACACGAGCAGGTCGGTCGACTGCGGCGTCCCGAGCCGGTGGAAGTAGACCTTGTGGTAGTAATTCGCTTCTTTGAACGTCGCGCCGGACGGCGGCTCGTCGTAGCGGCTGTAGTAGAAACCGCCCCCGTCGCGCCGCCACGCCGCGCCGGAGAACTTCGACCAGCGCACGAGGTCGGGCAAGTCTTGGCCGGTGGCGACGTCGCGCACGTGCCACTCCTGCCAGTCGGACCCCGACGCCGACACGGCGTACGCGAGTCGCGTGCCGTCGTCGCTGAACGCGCTCGTCGACAGCGCGACCGTGCCGTCGGGCGAGAACGTGTTCGGATCGAGCAGCACCCGGCCGGGCTCGGCCAAGTCGCGCGTCACGTACAGCACGGCCTGGTTCTGCAGCCCGGTGTTGCGGAAATACGCGTAGTACGCTCCGGCGCGCTCCGGCACGCCCCAGCGCTCGTAGTTCCAGACCTCGGTCAGTCGCCGGCGAATCGCTTCGCGTTGCGAAACGTCTGCCAAGAACGATTCGGTGAGCGCGTTCTCTTCGTCGATCCAACGCCGCGTCTGCGCGGAGTCGACGTCTTCGAGCCAGCGGTACGGATCGGCGACCGGCGTACCAAAGTAGTCGTCGACCACGTCGTCGCGCGGCGCGTCGGGATACGGAAGCGGCGT
>OBLV0100000066.1_pt1 | contig 49075 bp, 48 predicted proteins | sample 1520071 | NCBI WGS metagenome assembly OBLV01 (sample SAMEA3888446, study PRJEB22518) | metagenome | reverse complement strand
ACCTTCGCCTCAGCAACCTACCGCGCCGCAATGGCCGACGTCTTCACCGCCCGCGCCGTCGCGAAAGCGGCGTCGCGCTAGTTCGCAATTCGCGCGTCCCAAGAGCGGCGACGCGCGACCTGGAGCACAACGTAGTCGATGAAATGAAGTAGCTTTCTTTTCTTTGGGGGTGTTCGATGCCGTTCTACAATCAACGCTGGTTCGTCGTCTTGGTCGAGGTGTTCTACCTCATTGTCCTGTTTGGACTCGCGCTCTACTATTTCACGGACCCGAAGAAGACCATTCCCTTTACCGGCATCCCGCTGCCGGAGACGCTCGGCTCCCTGCCGATCGGCGTTCTATGGTTCGGCGCCCTTGGCGCGGTCGTCATCTCCATTTCCGGGGCGTTCGATCACCGGAGCGATTGGGACCCGAGCTGGAATCTGTGGCATTTCACTCGGCCGCTCATCGGCATCAGCCTGGCGGTCGTGTCATGGCTCATTTTCGAAGCTGGGATCCTCGCGGTAGGTTCCAACCCTGCACCTTCGGCCGCGGCAACCCCGACGTCTACAGGAACCTCTCCGAAGAACCTGCTGTATTACTTGATCGCCTTTATCGTCGGCTACCGTGAAGAGATCTTCCGCGCTCTCATCAAGCGCGTCGCGGACGTCATCCTCACGCCGAACACGCCGCCGGATGGCGCAGCGGTTCCAGTGATCAGCGCCGTCAACCCACTTCAGGGTGCAGCCGCAGGAGGCGACGTCGTGACGATCTCCGGCAGCGGGTTCATGGGCGCGACGAGCGTGAATTTCGCCGCAACGCCCGCTACCGGGATCACCGTCGTCTCGGACAAGCAGATCACCGCGACGAGCCCGGCCGGAACAGCGGGAGCGTCGGTGCAGGTCACCGTGACGACGAAGGCGGGAACCGGCACGGGCGGCAGGTTCACCTATCAATAGCGGTCGACGCCACCGATTGAGTGACGTTCGGACTTGAGCCACAACCGTTGGGCGGAGCGTCCGGCGGCTGAGTTGCGGTCAAGCCGAAGGTCAACGGTAGGAATGACGTGCCGTCGGTCATGTACGTGCCGGTGACCGAGAGCGTCTGGCCCGGTGCGAGGCCGAAGCCTTTGACGAGATAGCGCTGTGACGGGTCGCTGACGCACTTGATCTCGGTCGGGGCGGGGTCGCCGTCGAACCACATCGTTGTCGTGACGCCGCCGTTCGCACCGGGCTGCTCGTAGAGGTAGACGTTCTGCGGCGCGTCCGTCGGGTTGGCGAGTTGCAGTGAGACGTTGCGCAGCACGCCGTAGTCGCCGGCGAGCGGGGCGCGCTGGCCCGCCGCGTCGTTGATGTCGGAGCGAAGGTTCGGAAACGCGGGTGTTCCGTTGGCGAAGTAGCGCACACCGACGGTAAACGGGTCGGGTTCCGGCGCGCCGGCCGTGTACGACAGCGCGATCGGCGGGACGTTGGCCAGCGAGAACTCGCCGCGCCGGTAGTGGCCGTCGCTGGGATGCTCGGGCTGTGACAGCAGCGTGGTGGGATCAACGCCGACAGCGGCCGCGACGACCATGACGTCGACCGAGTTGCCGTCGAGGACTTTGACATCGTAGGTCGCAGCGATCAGCTGGCCGGGCTGCATCACGCCCGCGCCGAGCGGGACGACGACCGGCGCCGCCGTGAGCACCGTCTCGACGATGCTCTCTTGCGTCGCGTGCTCCAAGAGGTAGCGCACCGTCGCGACGTGACCGACGTACGAGAACGCGTCGGTCGGGCCGGCGGCCGCGCCGAGTATCTGCACGTGCGACGTTCCCATCGGCGCGGTCAGCACGAGATACAGCCGGCGGGGCACGTCGGAGACGTGATAGGCGTAGACGCGCGCCGGCCGCGTCGCGTCGATCGCACCGCGGAACAGCACGCCGTCGTCGAGCGTGCCGAGCCGTTCGGGATCGTCGCTGTAGAAGAGCACGACCGGATTCAGCTGCGGCAACGGCGTGACGTGTACGTGCACCGACGTCGTGCCGCTACGGTCGACGAACGCGTCGTTGCCGTGCAGCGCGACGTGCGCCGGCAGGTCGAGCACGTCGCCGGGATGGAGCGGCGCGGTCGCAAACGGCGCGACGCTGACCGTCGCGCCTGGCTGCAACTGGGCGACCTGCGCGATCGCGTCGCCGACCCGCGCGTTGACGAACGACGGCGAGTCGGTTCCGGCCAGCTCGACGGTGACGTCGACCGGCACGACGCCCGCCGGCGGTGCGACCAGCACCGAGATCGTCGCGGTATCGCCCGCGGCGTCACTGACCGCGATCGTCCCGCGGCCGTTGGCGACGGCGGTGATGGTCAGCGTGCGCCCAGACGCGTCCGACATAACCTGGATCCCCGCGAACGACGGCGCCGAGACGATGTCGCCGAGCCCGCCGCTGAGGTGAACGACGCCCGCTTCGCCGGGCGTGAGCTGGACGCGCGCGCGGTCGACGCGGATCGGCACCTGCGCGCCGCTCGGCACAGTTCCGGGCGTCGGAACCCCGGTCGGCACACCCGACGGCGTCGGCGAGGCCGGACCGCCCGGCTGCGGCGCTTCCGGCGGCGTCGTGCCGGGTTCGGGCGTCGCGGGCGCACCGCTGGGCACCGCGTTCGGGCCTCCGCTCGGGCCCGGCGATGGCGAGGCGACCTCGGGCGGGACCGGCGGCGGCGGAGGCGGCGGCAGCCCTTGGGCGCCCGCGGCGAACGGGAGCAGCAGCGGCGCTAGCGCCAGCACGGTGACGGCGAGCGGGCGGGTTCGAAAGGCCATCGCGGCCCTCTGCGGCGCCCTCAGGCATCGCGCCTGTCGGTGCAAACGGACGTTCGATGGCGGGGTTGAACGACTCGACCGTGCTGGGCGATTTCCACTCGCTCGTCGCCGATTGGTTTGCCGATCGGTACGGCGAGCCGACCGAGCCACAGATCCAAGGCTGGCCGCTGATTCGCGCCGGCCGGGACGTGCTGATCTCGGCGCCCACCGGCTCCGGCAAGACGCTGGCTGCGTTTACGCTCTGCCTCGACGATCTGGTCCGCCGCGCCGAGGCCGGGACGCTGCCGGAAGAAACGGTCGCGGTCTACGTCTCGCCGCTCAAAGCGCTGACCAACGACGTGCGCAAGAACCTCGAGACGCCGCTGGGCGAGCTGGTGGCGCTGGCGGAGAGTCGCGGCATCGAACTGGCCGAGATCCGCACCGCTACGCGCACCGGCGACACGACGCAGGGCGATCGCGCGCGGATGCTGCGCAAGCCGCCGCACATCCTGGTTACCACCCCCGAATCGCTGTTCATCCTGATGACCGCCGAGCGGTCGCGCCGGCTGTTCGCGCACGTGCAAACCGTGATCGTCGACGAGATCCACGCGCTGGCCGCCGACAAGCGCGGCTCGCACCTCGCACTCACGGTCGCGAGGCTCGATGCCCTGGTGGAGGCCGAGAGCGGGAGGCGGCCGCAGCGAATCGGTCTGTCGGCGACGGTGCGGCCGATCGAGACCGTCGCGCGCTTCCTGAGCCCCGACGCGCAGGTCGTCGACGTCGGCCACCGGCGCGCGATGAAGCTCGCGGTCGAAGTGCCGTCGGACGAGCTGAGCTGCGTGGCAAGCAACGAGATGTCGGGCGAGGTCTACGACCGCGTCGCCGACCTGGTTCGCGCGCACCGCACGACGCTCGTGTTCGTGAGCACGCGCCGGATGAGCGAGCGCGTTACCTTCGCGCTGCAGCAGCGGTTAGGCGAAGGCGTCGTGATGCCGCATCACGGCAGCCTTGCCAAAGAGCTGCGTTTTGACGCCGAGACCAAGCTCAAGAACGGCGAGCTCAAAGCCGTCGTGGCGACGGCCTCGCTCGAGCTCGGCATCGACATCGGTTCGATCGACCTCGTCGTGCAGCTAGGTTCCCCGCGTGCCATCGCCGTCGCGTTGCAGCGCATCGGCAGGTCGGGCCACTGGGTCGGCGCCCTGCCCGAAGGGCGGCTGTTCGCGACGACCCGCGACGAGCTGATCGAGTGCGCGGCGATCGTGCGCGGGATTCGCAGCGGCGCGATGGACGCGCTGCGGATACCGCCGGCGCCGCTCGACATCTTGGCGCAGCAGATCGTCGCGGCGTGCGGCGCCGGCGAGTGGGGGACCGACGAGCTCTACGACGCGGTGCGGTCGGCGTACCCGTACCGCGAGCTGCCGCGCAAAGACTTCGACGAAGTCGTGACGATGCTCGCCGAAGGAGTCGCGACGTCGCGCGGCCGCAGCGGCACGTTCCTGCACCACGACCGCGTCAACGGCCGGCTGCGCGGCCGGCGCGGCGCGCGCTGGGCGGCGATCACGTCGGGCGGCGCGATCCCGGAGACGGCCAACTACAACGTCGTCGTCGAGCCCGACGGCCACGTGATCGGCACGCTCGACGAGGACTTCGCGGTCGAGAGCATGACCGGCGACATCTTCCTGCTGGGCACGACGTCGTGGCAGATCAGGCGCGTCGAGCAGGGTGTCGTTCGCGTCGTCGACGCGCACGGCGCGCCGCCCTCGATCCCGTTCTGGAACGGCGAAGGGCCGGGCCGCACGATCGAGCTGTCGCACGAGGTCGCCGAGATTCGCGCAGCGATCGACGGGCGCGACGACGCCGAAGCCGTGAAGTGGCTGATCGACGAGTGTGCGCTCGACCTGGCCGGCGCGGAGCAAGCCGTCGCGTACGTGCGGGCCGGCAAAGCCGTGCTCGGCACCGTGCCGACCGATACCACGATCGTCGCCGAGCGCTTCTTCGACGAGGCCGGCGGGATGCAGCTGATCCTGCACACGCCGTTCGGCGCGCGGATCAACCGCGCGTGGGGCTTGGCGCTGCGCAAGAAGTTCTGCCGCTCGTTCAACATCGAGCTGCAGGCGGCGGCGACCGACAACGGCGTCTGTCTGTCGCTGAGCGACCAGCACGCGTTCCCGCTCGAGATCGTGTGGGAGTACGTCAAGTCGGCCGGTGTCGAGAACACGCTGACCCAAGCGCTGCTACCGGCGCCGATGTTCGGCGCGCGCTGGCGCTGGAACGCGATGCGGGCGCTGGCGATCCTGCGTTTCAACGGCGGCAAGAAGGTGCCGCCGCAGATCCTGCGCATGCGGGCCGAGGATCTGCTCGTCTCGTGCTTCCCCGACGCGGCGGCGTGCCCGGAGAACCTGCCCGGGCCGATTCGCATCCCGGACCACGTGCTCGTGCGCGAGACGATCGACAACTGTCTGCGCGAGGCGATGGACATCGACGGCCTGACCGCGATCCTGCAGGCGGTGGAGAACGGAACGATTCGCACGGTTGCGGTCGACACCGCCGAGCCGTCGCCGTTCTGCCACGAGATCCTCAATGCGAACCCGTACGCGTACCTCGACGACGCGCCGCTCGAAGAACGCCGCGCGCGCGCGGTCACGCTGCGGCGGACGATCCGCAGCGACGGCGAGAATGGCGCCGGCATCCTCGATCCGGAGGCGATCGGCGAGGTCGCCGAATCGGTGTGGCCGGTCGTGCGTGACGCCGACGAGCTGCACGACGCGCTCGACACGCTGGTCGTGCTTCCGCCGGTCGCCGAGTGGAGCGGGTGGTTCGACGAGCTCGTCGCGCAGAACCGTGCCACGACGCTGTCGCGCGGGACGCTGCGGTACTGGACCTGCGCCGAGCGGCTCGACCTGGCGCGGCTGGTCTTCCCGGCCGCGACCGCCGAACCGGCGATCGCCGCCGTGCCGTCGCAGCAGCCGCTCCCCGAGACGTACGAGGAAGCGCTCTCGGAAGTGCTGCGCGGCTGGTTGGAGTCGAGCGGCCCGGTCACCGCCGCTCAGCTCGCCGCGCGCTTCAGTGCCGATCCGGCGTCGGTCGAGATGGCGCTGATCCGGCTCGAGACCGAAGGACAGCTGCTGCGCGGCCGCTTCGCCGGCGACGAGGAGCAATGGTGCAACCGGCGCGTGCTGGCGCGCATCCACCGGCTCACGATCGGCCAGCTGCGGCGCGAGATCGAGCCGGTCAGCACGGCGGAGTACGTGCGATTCCTGCGCCGCTGGCAGCACGTCGCACCGGGCTCGCGGCTGCACGGCATCGACGGAACGCTGCAGATCATCAAGCAGCTCGAAGGCTACGAGATTCCCGCCGCCGCTTGGGAAGCGTCGATCTTGCCGGCGCGCGTCGCCGGCTACAAGCGCGAGTATCTCGACAAGCTGTGCTACTCGGGCGAGATCATGTGGGGGCGGTTGTCACCGCATCCCGCGTTGGCGCAAGAGGATCCTTCGACCCTTCGACAGGCTCAGGGCAGGCTGAGCTCAGGACAGGCCGCGGCGCGCCCGGTTCAAACGGTCGCCGGCAAGCGTCGCCGGATTCGGCCGACCAAGCTCGCGCCGATCTCGCTGTTCAAGCGTGAGGATGCCGAAGCGCTGATCGTCACGCGCGACGGTGAGGAGAACGCCGCGCTGTCGACCGCGGCGCATGACGTGCTCGACGAGATCACACGGCGTGGCGCGCCGTTCTTCGCCGACATCGTGCGCGGTACCAAACGGTTGCCCTCGGAGGTGGAAGAGGCGCTGTGGCAGCTCGTCGCAGCGGGACTGGTGACTGCCGACGGTTTCGACGCGCTGCGGTCGCTGATCGACGCGAAGCGCCGGCTCGGTGAGAAGGGCCTGCGCGCGCGACCGCGGTCGTCGAGCGGTCGCTGGACGCTGCTGACGTCGACGACCGAGCGCATCGAACCGGAAGCGTTCGCGCGCCGGCTGCTCGAGCGCTGGGGCGTCGTGTTCCGCGACGTCGCCGTGCGCGAGTCGCTGGCGCCGCCGTGGCGCGAGCTGCTGCGCGCGCTGCGCCGTCTCGAGGCGCGCGGCGAGATCCGCGGCGGACGCTTCGTCGCAGGCTACGTCGGCGAACAGTTCGCGCTGGCCGACGCGATCGAAGCATTGCGCGCCGCCCGCCGCGCGCCCGCCGACGACGCCGAAAGCGTCGCGGTCTCGGATTACGACCCGCTGCGGATAGCCAACGCGCTGACCGGCGGCGTCGTTACAACACCGCTGCGCACCGAAGCCGTCTCCTAGTTCAACGCGGCGGAATGCCCGGTACGGGGCGCTGCAACTGCTCGTCGGGTGCGGCCGTCGGCCGGGTAATCGGCGGCGAGGTGAACGGAGTGCGGCCGATGCTCTGGAATGCACTGGCGCTGGGGAGGGCAGCGGCGCATCCCGTTGCCTGACGAGCCGTTCGCTGTTCGCGAATCCACGCCGTGCCGGAGCGAGCGGCGAGGTTGATGTACGCGGCGTCGAGCCCCACGTCTCCGGCGCAGTCGAAGTCGTCGAAGTACGCAATTCTGCTGCGCGGATCGTACGTGTCGGGAATGACGACCCAGGTGCGAATCTGCGCGTCGCTCGCCAACACGTTGCGGCGCAGCGCGTTGGTCTCGGCGCCGGCGCGGGCGATCAACACCGACTGCTTCGACAGAAGACCGGCGGAAAGATCCGCCGCTGCGACGGCGACTGTGAGGGCCGGCTCGTCAGCCGAAGCGGCATTCTTCGCGCACTGCCCGAACAGCGTTCGTCCGGCGGTCGCTTGCTCCAGCGTTGCTCCCGCGACGAGCGCGTCGGCATAGGCGGACGCCGAAGGACACGCCGTTGCAACGGCGTTCGCCGCGGCAGGCGACAGCATCGGCGGAGCTTGCGGAGCATCGGCACCGGCAGCGCCCGCGGAGACGATCGTCATGAGCAACGACCCCAACACCACCATCAGTCGAATTCTCATGATGCGAACGTACCGTTGTTTTCTTATAATTCGCTGTCGGTTAATGCACTCTTGATCTCGGGCAGCCGCAGCTGCCCCCGGGTGCCGCGGAAGCCCGGCGAGAAGGGGGCGCCGATGCAGTACGTACGGCTCGGCCGCACCGGCCTCAAGGTCTCGGAAGTCTGCCTCGGGACGATGACGTTCGGGCTACAGACGGCTCGCGACGAGGCCTTCGCGATCATGGACGTGGCCGATGACGCCGGAATCGACTTCGTCGACGTCGCCGACGTCTATCCGCTGGGCGGAACGCTCGAGACCGTCGGGCGCACCGAAGACATCGTCGGCGAATGGCTGGCCGGCAAACGCGACCGATTCGTCGTGGCGACCAAGGTCTACAATCCGATGGGTCCGGGACCGAACGACCGCGGCAACGCGCGCCGGCACGTGATGGAGGCGTGCGAGGCCTCGCTGCGGCGGCTGAAGACCGACTGGATCGATGTCTATTACATCCACCGCTGGGATCCGGAAACGCCGATCGACGAGACGCTGCACGCGTTCGACGACCTGCGCCGCGCCGGCAAGATACGGTACGCCGGCTGCAGCAACATCGCGGCTTGGCAGATGATGCAGGCACTTTGGACCGCCGAGCGCGAGCGCACGGTGCGGTTCGACGCCGTGCAGCCGCGCTACAATCTGCTCTACCGAGCGATCGAGGCCGAGCTTCTGCCGGCGGCGCGCGAGTACGGCGTTGGCGCCGTCGTGTTCAACCCGCTCGCGGCCGGGGTGCTGACCGGCAAGTACAAACGCGGCGAGGCGCCGCGCGAGGGCACGCGCTTCCAACTCGGGACGTCGGCGAAGATGTACCAGCAGCGCTACTGGCAGGACGAGCAGCTCGACGTCGTCGAGCGGCTCGCCGCCGACGTCGCGTCGCGCGGGAAGAAGATCACCCACGTCGCGCTGCGCTGGGCGCTCGACCAGCCCGGCGTGACGGCGGCGATCGTCGGCGCCAGCCGGGCCGAGCAGCTGCGCGACTCGCTCGGCGCGCTCGACGTCACGCTCGACGAGGCCGACCGCGCCGCCTGCGACCAAGCCTGGTACGCGCTGCCGCGCCGGCGCCCCGAAGAAGAGCGCTGATGGCGACGTTCGCGGCGTTCTGGCGTCATGGCAGTAATGCCGTGCTGCTGCTCGCCGCGATCGTTCTCGTCGCGCTGTTTGCCGCACACGTCGTCACCTTTACGCCGCTGCTGGCCGGCGCCGTCGCGATCGGCGCGCTGGTGTTTTTCGTCTCCGAGTACACGACGCACCGCTTCCTGCTCCACGCGAAGCCGAGCACGATCCCATTCATCCTGCGGCTGCAGCACCGGCTGCACTACGATCACCATATCGATCCGGCGCGGCTCGACCTGCTCTTCCTGCCGCTCTGGTTTGCGATTCCGGTCGCCACACTCACGCTGGCGATCTACGTCGGGGTCACGCGCGACTGGAGCGTCAGCGCCGCCCTGCTGCTGGGCAGCGTGCTCGGCCTGCTCTGGTACGAATGGGTGCACTACGTCGCGCATATCCCGTTCGTGCCGAAGACGCCGTTCGGCCGGTGGATGAAGAAGTACCACCTCTGGCACCACTTCAAGAACGAGCGCCGCTGGTTCGGCGTGACCAATCCCAGCATGGACTTCGTCGGCCGAACCTACGCCCGCGTCACCGACGTCGAACGCTCCGCGAACACCCGCGTCCTATTTCCGAAGTAACGTGAGTCAGCGAGACGCGGCGGCACTCGACGAAATTGGAGCCCGCTTTGGGCTTTCGGGTACGAACTGGCGCAGTTGTTCGGCGTTAGGCAGTTGACGATCGCGAAGTGGCGGCAGCGCGGTATTCCATCGAATCGTGCCTCGTACGTCCGTCGCGTGCATGACTTCGCGCAGCATCTCGGTCGCCGCTTCATCTCCGAACGCATCCCGAAGATCGTTCGTACGCCGGCGAAGGGCCTCGCTGGACAGACGGTGCTGAGCGCGCTCACGGAGGGTCGCATCGATGAGGTCTATGCCTACCTCGAGCGACTCTTCTCCTACGCATCGGCGTAGTACGGACAGGATCGCCGGCTCGTAGCGTCGCAAGCAAGCCTAGGCCTGTTTTGACCTTCGGGTAGTCGAAAGGGTGCGTTTCGATGCGCGTGATGCTGCTCGTGCTCGCGGCCGTCGCGAGTGCCGCTCTGCTGGGTGTCGAGGCGACGCGCGAGGCGTTGGCTGCCCGCGCGACGGCGGCGGTGCCTACTGCGGTCTCGGCACGTACTGCTTTCGCGGCGAACTCTGCTGTCGCGGCAACCACTGCTGTCGCGGTGCGTAGCGGCGGCGATCCGTGCCCGAATCCGCGGCCGGTGCCGGCGGCACTGCGGCTGCCGCCGCCGGCTGAGATTCCGCCCGGCGAGCCGACGGCGATCGAGAAGAAGATGCTGCGGTACCTGTACGGCGACGACCCGGATCACGTGCCGAGCAACAGTCCGAATCTGTATCCGTATCGGCGCCTCGGCTGGTGTGCCGACAAGTACGTCCGCGACACCGGGCCGTACGTGCACGGGCAGTACTACGGCACTCATCCGGCGGTGCGCATCTACTACTCGCCCGAGATGATGGCGTGGCTGCGCGGCGGGCGCCACGGCGTGCCGGCCGACGGCGCGGTGATTATCAAGGAGCAGTATCCGGCGCCGGCCGCCATGTACGGCAACGAGCACGGCGCCGCCCTCAAACCGCTCGACTGGACCGTGATGATCCGGCGCACGTCGGCATCGCGCGACGGCTGGTTCTGGGCCGAGGTCTACACCAAGACGACGCCGGACGGCAAAGGCATGACGTTCGGCGGAACGCAGTATCCGAACGCCGGCTTCGGCCTGTACTGTCTGCGCTGCCACGCCTCGGCGAACGTCGCGACGACGTTCGCGTCGCTCGACAACATCAAGGGCTTCCCCGGCGAGCCGCTGGTGTTCAAGGTCGACGACAGCTGGAGAACGCCGCAGCCCGCCGCGCCCGAGCTCACCGTGGCGAAGCAGCCCGACCGCGAGCACGAGAAGAACGCGACGCTTCCGGTGCATCCGGTGCTGAGCGTCATCCCCGCCACGCTGCAGCGGTTCCCCGACGAGCCGCTCGACTCGTTCGGCTCACGCGCGCAGCCGCACGTGCCGCCGCAGTTCATGACGTCCGACCAGTGCATGGGGTGTCACGGTGCATCGTCGGGTCCGCCGTCGGGACCGTCGATGTGGCTCGACCCGCCGCAATCGTGGACGCCGCCGCCCGCGCCCGCCACGCCGCCGCCCGCGCCGGTCGGCGTGAACGTCTCGGAGTACGGCGAATGGCGCTGGTCGCCGATGGGACTCGCCGGCCGCGACCCGATCTTCTTCTCGCAGCTCGAGAGCGAGCTCGCCTACATCGCGTCGATCCCGGCCAAAGACATCGCCGGCGACCATCCCGGCCGAACGCGCGCGATCCTCGAGCGCCAAGTCGTCGACACCTGCATGCGGTGTCACGGCGTGATGGGCAAGCGCACCAACGACATCGACCACGGCGCCAACGCGCACTTCGACGAGCGGTGGGTGTTCGCGTCGCACCCGAACGATCCGGGCTTCCACTACGGTGGGCTCGCGCGCGACGGCGTCAGCTGCACGGTCTGCCACCACATCACGCAGGACAAACGCGAAGACGCCTCGCTCGCGTACGTGCTCGAGCACAAGAACACCGGCCTGTTCGACGTCAACAAGCCGGACGTGCTGCACGGGCCGTTCCACGACGACACGATCGCCACCCATCCGATGAACGAGGCGCTCGGCGCGAAGCCGAAGTTCAATGCGATCACCACCTCGGCGCACATGTGCACGAGCTGCCACAGCATCGACTTGCCGATCGTCGACGAGCCCGCCAAGATCCACCCGATCGTGCCCGCGATGGGCCACGACGTCGAGCAGAACACGTACGTCGAGTGGGTGAACAGCCGGTTCCAGACCGAGCGGCACCCGCAGCCAGGCGCGAAGACGTGCCAGGACTGTCACATGCCGGCGAGCGTCGCCAACGACCGGCTCGACGTGAACCAGGCCGCGATACAGACCCGCATCGCGCTGGTCGAGGATCAAAGCTACCCGCAGGCCGAGCACGCCGCGCCGATCGCCGACATCACCGTGCCGTACCGTCAGACGGGTTTCCGCCGCCACGAGCTGCTGGGGCTCAACGCGTTCTTGCTGCGCACCTTCCAGGTGCAGCCGAACACCGCCGTGCTCGGCGTGCGGCTGCCCGACTACATGTCGGGCTCGAGCACCGATCTGGACGACGCGATCGGCAACGTCGTGTACCAGGCGCGCCACGCGACCGCGAAGCTCGACCTCGCGACGCGGGTCGAGAACGGCGCGCTGGTCGCGACCGTCGGCGTCACCAACCTCACCGGCCACCGCTTCCCGACCGGCGTCGGGTTCAGGCGCGCCTTCATCGAGCTGGTCGTCACCGATCCGGCCGGAAACGTCGTCTGGGCGTCCGGTCGCACGAACCATCGCGGCGAGATCGTCGGCGGCGACGGCACGACGGTGCTGCCGACCGAGTACTTCACGCGCGGGACCGACGGCAAGCAGCGTTATCAGCCGCACTTCGACGAGCAGCATCCCGTCACGCGTCCTGACCAGGTGCAGATCTTCGAAGAGCTGGTGCGTGACAAGGCCGGCGACTTCACCGAAAGCTTCATCCGCCGCGACGCAGCGTTCAAGGACGACCGGATCCTGCCGCAGGGCTACCGCTACGGCGGCGTCCCCGGGATACCGCTCCCGGCGCACTGGCTCGACGCGACGCATCCGCACGGAACCGGCGCCGATCCGCACTACCGCGACGACAAGGGCCGCGCGGTGGTCGCGTACCACATCGTTCCGTCGACCGCCGTCGACCCGTCACGCCTGCACGTTCGCGCGACGCTCTACTACCAGGCCTGGGAGCCGTACTTCAAGCGGCTGCGCGTCACCGGCGACGGGCCTGCGGCGCAACGCTTGAGCTTCCTGCTCGATCCGACGCACTTGAAGCTCGACCAGACACCTATGGCTGATTGGAAGCTGGAGATCGACTCGATCTCATCCGCCGCGCAGTGAGGTGATGTCAAGAAAAGAAGAAGCCCGGAGACGCATCTCCGGGGCCTCTCTTGTAGTCGCTAGGCGCCTCGGCGCCGGAGCGCGTGCGCGCTAGCGATACGTCTGGCGCTGCGAGAAGCAGTCGCGGCAGTAGACGGGCTTGTCGCCGCGCGGCTGGAACGGGACCTCGGCAACTTTGCCGCAGGCGCTGCAGGTGGCCTGGAACATCTCGCGCTGGGGACGTCCGCCGCCGCCGCCGTATCCGCCGCCCGAATACGATCCGCCGCCGCCACCACCGCCGGCACGCTGGCTCTTACGAGCGGCGCGGCAGTCGGGGCAACGGTTCGGCTTGTTCGTGAAGCCCTTCGCGGCGAAGAACTCTTGCTCTCCGGCCGAGAACGTGAAGGGTGCGTTGCAGTCGGTGCAATTCAGGGTTTCGTCAGTGTACATCGGTTGTTGAACTCCGGCGTCTGGGGGTTGTGATTACGCGCGATGTACCTGAACCGGGAGAACGCCTGAGCGCCAGACCACGCGGGACATGACTCGTACTCTATCAGCCGGGACCTTAGACGCCTACTGAGGCCCGGCGGCATCACTGTAACACAGGTTCGGCCGAAATGGTGCCCCTGGGGATCGTAAGAGCACGGTCAAGAACACTTTTCGCGTCTGGGGCGTCCGGGTGAGGGAACGACGCAAGCAACGGGTACGAGGGTCCCACGATGATCGAGTCGCACGAGCTGGCCGACCTGACCGCGGCGCTCGGGGAGCCCCACTTCGAGCAGCGGACCAATGCCCGTGACGAGGGCGCGCGCACCCTCTTCTACTGGGGGTGCGGTTGCACGGGGATCGAGACGGGCGAACGGCCGGAAGGTTCCGGCGCCGTCCGCTGGTCGCGCTGCGACCATCACGCCGCAGCAGAACAGGTCTCGGCCTGAGGCCTACTTGCCTCGGTTGATGACGTAATCCCAGGTAAAGCCGGCGGCGACGCCGACGAGTCCGAAAACGATGGCTCCGGTGAGCATGACGCTCCTAACGACCCGGCTCGTGACGGTGAAGTTCACTTGCGTCGCGTTCGTCGCCGCGTGAAACCGGCGTTCGCGGGCGAATCCGAGCGCCACGGCGAAACGGTCGCGCAACGCGCACTCACACCGAGTAAGGAGTTCCCATTCCCCCTCCTCGCAGACGGAAGGGCGGCGGCGGGAAGAAACGCCGCGAGCCCCTGACCCCCGTTGCCAAAGAAGACACGCTGAGCATGGTCGGGCGTGTCATCGAGACGTTCCCCAGCTCGACGTTCAAGGTGGAGCTCGAAAACGGGGTCACCATTCTGGCCAGCCTAGCCGGGCGTTTGCGGCGCTTCCGCATCCGCATCACACCGGGTGACGACGTCGACGTCGAGCTGTCGCCCTACGACCTCACGCGCGGGCGCATCACCTACCGGCGTCAGGGACGCAACGCCTAATCAGCGAATAGCGTCTACCCAAGATGCGTTGGACTCGCGCCTTGGTGCTGGTGGTGCTGTTCGTCGCGGCGGTCGCCGCGGCGTGGTGGTACACCCACCGCCAGCAGACGCTCAACGACGACACGATCGCCGTCTACTACGTGAAGGACGACGGTACGACGCTCGTTCCGTGGCGCATCACGCTCGGTCCGGCGCGCGACCGCGCAAGCGTCGCGTACTACGCCGCAACCCAGTGCGTCGCCGGGCCGCCGCCCGGAACCGAGGCCGTTCGCTTCCCGGCGGGAACGCTGGTGCGGTCGGTTCACGTTGTGGGGTCAACGGCCGACGTCGATCTCTCGAAAGAAGTCGCGGCCTCCGCCGAAGGCGGGTTCGCGGAGTCGGCCGAGTTCAAGGCGCTCGTATGGACGCTGACCCAACCGTCACTGCACGTTTCGTCGATGACGGTCAGGGTTGGCGGTGCGCGCGTCGCGACGCTTCCCGGAGGACACCTCGAGCTCGATGAACCGCTCTCGCGTTCGAGCTTTTAGCGCCGTTCTGATCGGCGCGCTGGCAATCGTCGCCGGCGCCGGCGGCGCACGCGCCCAAGACCGCCCGCCGAACCTCTGGTTCCAAGGAAGCCGGCTGAACTTCGACCGCGCCGTCCCGATGCAGGGCGACCTGGCGGTCAGCACGCGCGACGAGGGGCTGCACCGCTTCCTCGACCGGTTGGGTGCGACCGTCTCCTACCAACCGCAGCAGCGGTACGTCGTGATCACCGCCGAGGACCGGCGCACGATCGTGTTCACCGTCGGCGACCCCGGCTACGTCGTGGCCGGCGTGCGCGCCCAGGCGCCCTTCGCCCCGATCGCCGACGGTAACGACGTCGTGCTGCCGTTCTTTGCGCTCGCCCGAGCGCTGTACGTCGAGCCGGTGCAGAACGGCTCCGAGACCGTGCTGCAGCCGCGCGTCGGCGCGCTCGACGTGCGTTCCGACGCGACCCACACCTACGTAACCGTGCGCGGCGCGATGCCGCTGCTGACCGCGACCGGTGCCGACTCGCCCGACCGGCTGCAGTTCTCGATCGCCGGGCTCGGATCGTCGCTCGCGCCGTCGCGCCGCGTGCCCGGTCCCGCGGTCGACGAGATCGACGTCGCCGCCGGTGGCTCGGCCCGCGTCCCGACCACGACCGTCACGATCGCGGGCGCGCGCGGCACGACCCACCACGTCGTGCCGGGCGACGGTCCGGACGCGTTCACGGTGGTGTTCGAGCGCAACCCGCTCGCGCAGGTGCCACCGCCCGGCGCGCAGCCGAACGGATCGCCGGCGACGTACGCGCCGGAATCCGGGCCTTACGGATCGTCACCGCAGGCGGCGCCGACCGCCGCGCCGCCGCTCGTAGCGGGGCGCGCGACGGTGACCGACCTCGCGATCGAGCCCGGCGCCGGCGACACGCTCGCGATCCGAATCAGCCTCAGCGGCGCGACGACGTACGAGTGGCACCGGCTGGCCGACAACCGCTGGTACGTCGACTTTGCGAACACGACGCTCACCGGCCCCGGCCGCGACGAGCGGCCGTCGTTCGGTTCGGTCGAGTCGGTGCGCGTGCGCCAGCTGGGGTCGAGCGACGCACCCAGCGTGCGGGTCGCGTTCTCGATGACCGGCGAGCAGCGCGTCGACCTGGCGCCGAGCGACACCGGGCTCGTGATCACCGTCTTCAACGAGCCGGCCGCAGACGTGGCGCGCACCGGGACCGGCGACACCGGCGGGAACCCGCTGGTGCCGAGCGCGGCAGCGGTCGACTCGCCGGCGGCGACCCCGTGGAAGTTCGGCGCGTCGACCAACCCGAAGCTGATCGTGATCGATCCGGGCCACGGCGGCGACGACGTGGGAACCCAGCACAACGGGCTGACCGAGAAGATACTGACCTTCGACATCGCGCAGCGGCTGCGCTCGCTGCTCGTCGCCGGCGGCTGGACCGTCAAGATGACGCGCGACACCGACGTCGATCCGGTCAGCGCCGAGAACCTGGCTCGCATGCACGCCGACGGCAAGCCCAACGCCGACGACCGCGCCTACCTGCAGACGCGCTGCGACGTCGCCAACAACGCCGGCGCGCGGCTGTTCATCAGCATCCACATCAACAGCGCGCCGGTCGAAGGCGCGCACGGCTCGACGTTCTACTGGTACAAGCCGCAGGACGCGCCGTTCGCGCAGGCGCTCGAGAAGAGCGTGACCGCGGCGGCCGGCACGTTCGACGACGGAACCCGCCACGAGAACTTCTACGTCGTGCGCCACACCACGATGCCGGCGGTGCTGATCGAAACCGCGTTCGTCACCAATCCGGGCGACGTCGAGCTGCTGCGGCGACCGTCGTTTCTGCAGAACGTCGCCCAAGGGATCGCCAACGGGGTCAAGGCCTACGCCGGCGTGCCGAGCTCCAACGCGTTGAGCGAGCAGTAGGCGTGCTCGGGCTCTACGATTCGGGGCTGGGCGGCCTCACCGTCCTCGCCGCGCTGCGCCGCGCCGGCGTCGACGCCGACGTCGTGTACTTCGCCGACCAGGCGCACGTGCCGTACGGCGACAAGACCGACGCGCAGATCCACGCGTATCTCACCGAGAACCTGGCGCTGCTCGGCGAGCTGGGCGTCGAGGCGGTGGTGACGGCGTGCAACACGACCTGCGCGGTCGCCGAGCGCCACGGCTGGCCGGCGGTGCCGTTCCCGGTGCTGGACTTGATCGCGACCGCCGGCCGCGCGTTCGCCGGGACGCCGTACCGCCGGATCGCGGTCGTCGCAACGGCGGCGACGGTGCGCAGCGGCGCGTACGCGCGCGCGATCTGCACCGCGTCGCCGCGCGCCGAGGTGTTCGAGATCGCCGCGCCGGCACTCGTCCCGCTGGTCGAGCGCGGCGAAGCCGAGAGCGAGGCCGCCCGCGCCGCCGTCTCGGCGGTCGTCGCGCAGCTGCCGCCGCAGCTCGACGCGCTGGTCTACGGCTGCACGCACTACCCGCTGCTCGACCGCTGGTTCGACGGCGCGCTCGACTCGCGCATCGTGCGCGTCGATCCGGCAGCCGCTCAGGCAGCCGCCGCGCAGCGGCTCGTCGCGCAACTGCATCTTGCGCCGGGCAGCGGCGCGACGACCTACTACACCAACGGTGACGCGCAGGCGTTCACCACCGCCGTGCGGCGCTGGACCGGCGACGCGTCCGGCCGCGTCGCCGCGCTGGTGAGCTAGCGACGCACTACGGGGCGACCGGAACCTCGTCCTCGCCGAGCGGCGCGTCCGCGCCGTTCGCGTCACCGGCACCGTTCGTTTCGCTCGCGTCTCCCGCCGCGAGCGTCGTCGCGCCGTCCAAGACGGCCTCGGTTTCCGGCACGTCATCCGGTCCCAGCTCGGCGGCGGGCTCCTCGGGGGGGCGCAGCGCGTCGACGAACTGACGCCGGATCGCGATCCGTTCGCGCTGCTCGATCGACCGCTCGAGCAGATCGCTGGCGGCTTGCATCAACCGCGTGTTGACGTCGATCGGGATGCGCCGCACGCGGTCCCAGTTCAGCACGATCGCCGGCGCGCGCTCGCGGATCGACGGCGTCAGCTCGGCGAGGATCGCGGTCATCTGTTCGGGACTCAGCGGCGCGGCGAGCGCGCCGTTCGCGACGTCTTCGTTGCGCAGGGCACCGTCGGCGTCGGCGTGATTCGGTGCGACGCCGCGCGCGCTGACCCATGGCACGACCATGCGCTCGGGCCACTCGTGCGCGACGTCGGCTTCGTTGAGGAGCCGTTGCGACTGCGACCGCACGGGATCGATGCCCAGGATGTGGACGCGCACGCCGAAGCTCTGCGCGGTCTGCACGCCGACCAAGATGTCTTCGTCGCCCGAGACCAGCAGCGCCACGTCGACCGCGTGGTTGCGGCCGAGCTCGGACAGGTCGTGGGCGATCAGCGCGTCGACGCCCTTCTGCTCGCCGAAGCTGTTGACGCTGCCGAGCCGCAGCTTCACGTCCTGAAGCGCGGCCGTCCGCGCCTGCTCGGGCGTCATCCCGGCTTTCGGCACGCCGTCGTACCAGTAGATGCGAATCAAGCGGCCGCCGCCGCCGTCGAGCGACCACGCTTCGAGCCGGAGCTGCCGGACCACCGCCTCGACGTCGAGGCTGAGCCGCACGCGCGGGTGCATGGTGTGAAACGCGGCCAGCGAGCACATCGCGTAGAGATATCCGGCATCGACGAAAACAGCAACTCGTAACATTCAACGTTCTCCAAGCATCGCGGCAATTAGATGGGCCGCGTGTCTCCCTGGTACCCGCCACCGCGGGAAAAAATAACGCGGAACCGGTTTCGCGTCAGACGACGTGGAAGACCCGGAAGAACAGCAGCGTCGTGCACAGCGCCAGCCCGATGCCGGCCAGCACCTGCAGCAGCGTGTGGGCGCGCAGGTAGACGCGCGACCAGCCCACCAGCGGGATCAGCAGGTAGAACGGCGCGGGCCGCTGGCCGTACAGCACGGTCAGCGCCACCAGGGGCGCGGTGATCCCGAGCGCGTGGGTGGAGATCTTCCAGTAGCGGGTGATCCACTGGACCACCAGAGCGCTTGCCGCGTAGCCGGCCATCGAGGCGGTCATGATCGCAGGTGCATGGATCAGCCACAGATCGATCGCGCCCAGCGCGTAGAACACGACGAACGCGATGAACACCCGCTCGCGCTCGGTCCGGATCGACATGTCGAGGTCGGAGATCCGGTCGGTCGCGTACAGGTAGAAGATGAACAGCATCGGCGCGATCGAGGTGAAGAACGCGCTGTTGAAGAGCAGCACCCAGAAGCCGTACGAGCTCCCCGACCGCGCGTCGGCAAGGATCACGAACAGCGCCAGCGAGGTCAGGAACGGGTTGCAGACGGTCGACAGGATCTTCGCGACGTCGGTCCAGACCCGCTTGCGGACGCGCAGCGGAGCCGCCGCCGGAACGGCGTGGGGAGCCCGAGCGGGCGATCCCTGGGGTTCCTGCACGCGGACGGGCCTTCGGGCCCGGTCGCCGAAGCCCCCGTGATGATCCTGGAACGCATCGCGTCCCCGGCCGACGTGAAACGGCTCAGCCGTCCGGAGCTCGAAGGGCTGGCGCGCGAGATTCGGGAGACGCTCATTCGCGTCTGTGCCGCCAACGGCGGCCACCTGGCGCCGAACCTCGGCGTGGTCGAGCTGACGATCGCCCTGCACCGCGTCCTCGACCTGCCCGACGACACCGTCGTCTGGGACGTCAGCCATCAGAGCTACGTCCACAAACTGCTGACCGGCCGCGCCGGCCGCTTCGACACGCTGCGCCAAGGCGGCGGCGTCAGCGGCTTTGCGATGCGCAGCGAGTCGTGCTACGACGCGTTCGGCGCCGGCCACGCGTCGACGTCGATCTCGGCCGCGCTCGGGATGGCGACGGCGCGCGATCTGGCCGGACGCGACGACACGATCGTGGCGGTGATCGGCGACGGCGCGCTGACCGGCGGGCTGGCCTACGAAGCGATCAACAACGCCGGGCTGCTCGACACGAACTTCATCGTGATCCTCAACGACAACGAGATGTCGATCGCGCCGAACGTCGGCTCGATCGCGTCGTACCTCGGCGTGCTGCGCTCGAAGCCGCTGTTCACCAAAGGCCGCGAGGTGCTCAAGGGCGTGCTCGATCACGTCCCGCTCGGCGACACGGCGCGCAAAGCGCTCTCGACCGCCGAGATGGCGGGAATGCGCTTCGCGCTGGCCGACCACAAGGCGCCGGTGATCTTCGAGGAGATGGGGTTCCGCTACGTCGGACCGATCGACGGCCACGACATCGACACGCTGGTCGACGTGATCTCCAACGCGCGCAAGATCAACGGCCCCGTGCTGCTGCACGTCAAGACCGTCAAGGGCAAAGGCTACGGGATCGCCGAGGGCGACAGCCGCACGTTCCACGGCGTCGGCCCCGGTGTCTACCACCCCGATGAAGGAAAGCTCGAGAAGAAGGCGACCCGGCCGACGTTCGCGCAGGCGTTCGCCGACGCGCTGATCGCCGCGGCCGAACGCGACTCGCGAGTGGTCGGGATCACCGCCGCGATGCCCGACGGCACCGGCTTGGCGAAGTTCGCCAAGCGCTTTCCGCTGCGCTACTTCGACGTCGGGATCGCCGAGGCGCACGCGGTCTGCTTCGGCGCCGGACTGTCGACGCGCGGGATCAAGCCGGTCTGCGCGATCTATTCGACGTTCCTGCAGCGCGCGTACGACCAGGTCGTCCACGACGTGACCATCCAGTCGCTGCCGGTCGTGTTCGCGATCGACCGCGCCGGATTCGTCGGCGACGACGGCCCGACGCACATGGGGCTGTACGACATCGCGTACCTGCGCACGCTGCCGGGCATGACCGTCATGGCGCCGCGCAACGAGAGCGAGATCGCGCCGATGCTCGACCTCGCGTTGACGCTGGGCGGCCCGGTCGCGATCCGCTATCCGCGCGGATCGACCAGCGGCAAGCACGACGAACCGCTCGCGCCGCTGGTCCTCGGCCGCGCCGAGGTGCTGCGCCGCGGTTCCGACGTCGCGATCCTGGCGCTCGGCAACACGGTCGACGCGGCGCTCGACGCCCACGCGCTGCTCGAAGGCAGCGGGATGGAACCGACCGTCGTCAACATGCGGTTCGTCACCCCGCTCGACGAGATGCTGCTGCTCGAGCTGGGCGAGTCGCACCGGCGCTTCATCACGCTCGAAGAGCACAGCTTGGCCGGCGGCTTCGGCTCGGCGGTGATCGAGTTCGTCAACGACCGCGGGATGAACGTCGCGGTCGAGCGGATCGGTGTTCCGAACGTGCTGGTCCAGCACGCCAAGCCCGAAGCGCAGCGCGCGCAGTTCGGCCTGTCCGGCGAGAACGTGGCGGCGCGCGTCCGGGCGCTCGCCCCATCGCAAACCGCCTAGGTCCTGCCCTAGCCGAGCGTTCCAAAAGGAAGAATTCGGGGCCGGGGCCAAGCCCCGGCGGTTCTTCCTGCCCCTGTGCTCGCGTCCGACTCGAGGGAGTTTTTTCGAAGGTGTTTCCCGTGCTGCTCGCCGCCGCGTCGGCCGTGCCCGCTGCCGTCAAGGCGGCCGCTCCCGTAGCCGGCAAAGCGGCTGCTCCTGCGGCCGCCAAGGCGACCACGATCCCGTTCACGCTGCCGCCCGGGTTCACGTTCGACCAGACCCCGCACTCGCCGCTGGCGCAGCACGCGCCGTGGCTTACGCACGGCTTCGCGGGGCTGTTCATGCTGCTCGGCGTCATGCTGGTCGTGCTGCTCGCGATTCAGACCACCAAGCAGGAAGGCTTGAGCGGAACGCTCGGCGGCCGGGTCGAGTCGTCGACGCGCCGGCTCGGGCTCGACGCGCAGATCGCCCGCGTCACGCAGTTCGTCGCGATCTCGTTCGTCGTCGTCGCCACCCTCGTCAGCATCTCAGGGATTTAGCGGATCCACGGGTGAGTCCGTCGCGTTCGCCGCTCCGCCGCCAGCCGCAGTAAGGAAGTCGAACTTGGCGCTGCTCGAGGTCGAGGATCTTCGGACGACGTTCAAGACCGAAGACGGTGTCGTAGCGGCGGTCAACGGGCTGTCGTTTTCGGTCGAGCCGGGCTCGACGCTCGGGATCGTCGGCGAGTCGGGCTCGGGCAAGTCCGTCACTTCGCTCTCGATCATGCGGCTGATCGCGCAGAACGGCAAGATCGAGCGCGGCACGATCCGGTTCAAGGGTGAGGACCTGCTCCACAAGAGCGAAGCCGAGATGCGGCGGATCCGCGGCCGCGACATCGCGATGATCTTCCAGGACCCGATGACCTCGCTCAACCCGGTCCTCACGGTGGGCGAGCAGATCGCCGAAGCGACGCGCCTCCATCTCGGGCTCAACAAGAAGGACGCGCTCGACAAAGCCGTCGAGATGCTGCGGCTGGTGCGCATCCCGGCTGCCGAGAAGCGCCTGCGCGACTACCCGCACCAGTTCTCCGGCGGGATGCGCCAGCGGGTGATGATCGCGATGGCGCTGTCGTGCGATCCGGAGGTGCTGATCGCCGACGAGCCGACGACCGCGCTCGACGTGACGATCCAAGCCCAGATCATCGAGCTGATGAACGAGATGCAGCAGCGCCTCGGCTCGGCGATCGTCCTGATCACGCACGACCTGGGCGTCGTCGCCGAGACCTGCGAGAACGTGCTGGTGATGTACGGCGGCAACATGGTCGAGTACGGCACCGCGACCGAGATCTTCGAGTCGCCGAAGATGCCGTACACGATGGGACTGCTCGAGTCGCTGCCGCGGCTCGATCAGACCGGGTCGCGGCTGATCCCGATCGACGGCCAGCCGCCGAATCTGCTGCGCATGCCGCCGGGCTGCGCGTTTGCCCCGCGCTGCCGTTACCGCATGCCGATCTGCGACCAGCCGGTCCCGCTCTACGACTTCGGCGGCGGTCACGTGGCGCGGTGCTTCCTTTACGACTCGGGCGCGGAGGCGCAGAAGCCGATCCAGGCCGAGAACCGGCCGGCGATTCCGGGGACGGCCGTCGCAGCGGTCCAAACCGCCGGAGCGAAGCGGTGACCGCGCCGGTTCCGAGCGGCGGCACGGCGACCGCCACCAAGCGCGACGACCTGCTCGTCGTTCGCGGGCTCTACAAGTACTTTCCGATCACCGCGGGGATCTTGCAGCGCCACGTCGCCGACGTGCGCGCGGTCGACGGCATCGACTTCGAGGTCCGCCGCGGCGAGACGCTCGGGCTCGTCGGCGAGTCGGGGTCGGGGAAGACGACCGCCGGTCGCGTGATCCTCCGATTGACGGACGAGACCGACGGCAGCATCCGGTTCGAAGGGCGCGAGCTGGTCGGCCTCTCCGCCAAGGAGCTGCGACCGCTCCGCAAGGAGATGCAGATCATCTTCCAAGACCCGTATGCGTCGCTCAACCCGCGCATGACGGTCGGGGCGATCGTCCGCGAGCCGCTCGAGATCCACGACATCGCGCACGGCGACGAGGCCGAGAAACGGGTTCGCGAGCTGTTGCGGCTCGTCGGTCTCCAGCCGTACCACGCCAACCGCTACCCGCACGAGTTCTCGGGCGGTCAGCGCCAGCGGATCGGCGTGGCGCGCGCGCTGGCCGTCAACCCGAAGTTCATCGTGGCCGACGAGCCGGTCTCCGCGCTCGACGTCTCGATCCAGGCGCAGGTGATCAACCTGCTCCAAGACCTGCAGCAGCAGCTCGGGCTGACCTACCTGTTCATCGCCCACGACCTGTCGGTCGTGCGCCACATCTCGAACCGCGTGGCGGTGATGTATGTCGGCAAGATCGTCGAGATCGCCGACCGCGAACGGCTCTACGACAACCCGCTGCACCCCTACACGCAGGCGCTGCTGTCGGCGATTCCGATCCCCGATCCGGACGTCGAACGGCGGCGCAAACGCATCATCCTGACCGGCGACATCCCGTCGCCGGTGAACCCACCGTCGGGCTGCCGTTTCCACACCCGCTGCCCGATCGCGTTCGACCGCTGCAAGGTCGAGGTGCCGGCGTTCACCGAGTACGAGCCCGGCCATCGTGCCGCGTGCCACTGGGTCGAAGAGCACGGCGGCGCGGCGCCCGATCTGACCGTCGCGCCGTCCACGCCGGCCTGAACCGAGCGGCGCGGAAAAAACGGAGGAGCGGTCCGAAGACCGCTCCTCTCATCTTGCGTCAGGCCTTTTTCTTGCGACCGCCCTTTTTGCGTCCGCCCTTCTTGGCTGCGCCCTTCTTGCGTCCACCAGCCTTCTTGCGTCCGCCGGTCTTCTTGGCAGCCTTCTTGCGACCGCCGGTCTTCTTCGCGGCCTTTTTGCGACCGCCGGCCTTCTTGCGTCCGCCGGTCTTCTTCGCAGCCTTCTTGCGGCCACCGGTCTTCTTGCGTCCACCGGCCTTCTTGCGACCACCGGTCTTCTTCGCAGCGCCGGCTTTCTTGCGGCCGCCGGCCTTCTTGCGTCCGCCGGTCTTCTTCGCAGCGCCGGCTTTCTTGGCGGCCTTTTTGCGGCCTGCGCCTTTGCGGCGTCCGCCACGACGGGGTGCGGCAGGTGCCGCGTCGCCCATCGATCCGTCGCCGTTCATCGTTTCCGAGTCCATTCAACCTCCTCGTCCGCGCGGACGGAGTTGTCATGTGTGCGTCGCTCGCGCAACGCAGTTAGACGCAGAATACAATCATTTTGCATTTCGTGCAACTCCGCGTCCCCGGGCCGTGTTTACGCGCGCCGCGCGCGTGACGGAATTGGTGGCTCTTGACCGTCGGGTTTATACTGTGGCCCGAAGCTCGTTCCAGCCGAGCCGCACCCTCGGGAGACCTCCGTGGCGAAGCCCCTGATCATCGTCGAGTCACCGACGAAAGCCAAAACCATCAAGAAATTTCTGCCCGCGCGGTACGTCGTGAAGGCGTCCGTCGGGCACGTCCGGGACCTGCCGAAGTCGACGCTGGGAGTCGATGTCACGGCGGATTTCACGCCCCGCTACCTCACCATCAAAGGTAAGGGCGACATCATCAAGGACCTCAAGGCGGCCGCCAAGAGCGCCTCCGACGTCTACCTCGCGACCGACCCCGACCGCGAAGGTGAGGCGATCGCGTGGCATCTGGCCGAGCTCCTCAAGCTCGAGAACCCCAAGCGGATCGAGCTCCACGAGATCACCAAGGACGCCGCGCTGGCGGCGATCAAGGAGCCGCACGCGATCGACATGCCGCGCGTCAACGCGCAGCAGGCGCGGCGGATCCTCGACCGGCTGGTCGGCTACAAGATCTCGCCGCTGCTGTGGGCCAAGGTGCGCGGCGGGTTGTCGGCCGGGCGCGTGCAGTCGGTCGCGGTCCGGCTGATCGTCGACCGCGAGCGCGAGATCCGCGCCTTCGTCCCGCGCGAGTACTGGTCGATCGTCGCGCAGCTGCGCGCTCCCGGATCGCCGATCGTCTTCCCGGCCGACCTGCACCAGATCGACGGCGAGAAGGCCGAGATCACCAACGGCGAGCAGGCCGCCGCCATCGTCGCCGCGCTGGAGGGCGCCGAGTTTCGCGTCGCCAGCGTCAAGACGCGCGAGACGCGCCGCAATCCGGCCGCCCCGTTCACCACCTCGACGCTGCAGCAAGAGGCGTCCCGCAAGCTCAAGTTCCGCGTCCGCAAGACGATGCAGCTCGCGCAGGCGCTGTACGAGGGTGTCGATCTGGGCCGCAGCGAGGGGACGCAGGGCCTCATCACCTACATGCGCACCGACTCGACGCGCATCGCCGAGTCGGCGCAGGCCGCGGCGCGCGAGTACGTCGTCGAACGGTTCGGCGATGCGTTCCACGGCGGCGGGCGCCAGTTCAAGCTCAAGGAAGGCGCGCAGGACGCGCACGAAGCGATCCGTCCGACTTCGGCGCTTCGCACACCGGAGTCGGTCGCGAGCGTCCTCAAGCGCGACGAGCTGCGCCTGTACCGGCTGATCTGGGAGCGGTTCATCGCCTCGCAGATGGCGCCGGCAGTGTTCGACCAGACCACCGTCGATATCGCCGCGACCGACCGGTTCACGTTCCGCGCGACCGGCAGCGTGCTCAAGTTCGCCGGCTTCACCGCGGTCTACGAAGAGGGAACCGACGCCGGCAGCGCCGCGGCCGAGACCGCGCAGGGCGACAAGGGCCGGCCGGTCCTGCCGAAGATGGAGCGCGACGGCGTGCTCGACCGTAAGGCGCTCGAGCCGAAGCAGCACTTCACCGAGCCGCCGCCGCGCTACACCGAGGCGTCGCTGGTCCGCGCGCTCGAGGAGAACGGGATCGGGCGGCCGTCGACCTACAGCGCGATCGTCGAGACGATCCAGGCCCGCGGCTACGTCGAGCAGCTCGACCGCCGCTTCCAGCCGACCGAGATCGGCGAGGCGGTCAACGACCTGCTGGTCGAGCACTTCAACGAGATCGTCGACCTCAAGTTCACCGCGTCGATGGAACAACAGCTCGACGAGCTGGCCGAGAAGGGTGACGACGACTGGGGCGCGACCGCCGCGGTGCTGTCGAAGTTCTACACCGGCTTCGAACGCGAGCTCGAAGAGGCGGAGCGCAAGCTGCCCAAGTTCGAGCAGCGCGACGAGCCGACCGACGAGGTGTGCGTCAACTGCGGCCGGCCGATGGTGATCAAGACCGGACGCTTCGGGCGCTTCATGTCGTGCACCGGCTATCCTGAGTGCAAGACCACCAAGCCGATCCTCAAAGACACCGGCGTCAAGTGCCCCAAGGACGGCGGGATGATCGCCGAGCGCAAGTCGCGCAAGGGCCGCACGTTCTACGGCTGCGCGAACTACCCGGCGTGCGACTTCGTCTCGTGGGACAAGGTCGCGCCGCAGCCGTGCGCCGTGTGCGGCGACTACGTGGTCGAGAAGACGAAACGCGGCGGCGCGGTCAGCTATGTCTGCCACGCCGACCGCACCCACGCGACCGGGCTGGGCGCGGCGGCCGACGCCGAGGACGAGGCCGACATCGCATGATGCCGTCCGCCGTGGCCGGCGTCACGGTGATCGGCGGCGGGTTGGCCGGCTGCGAAGCGGCGTGGCAAGCCGCGCGGCGCGGCGCGCCGGTGGTGCTCTACGAGATGCGCCCGCAGGTGCGCGGGCCGGCGCACCAGACCGGGATGCTGGCCGAGCTGGTGTGCTCGAACTCGATGCGCGGCGCCGCGCTCGAGAACGCGGTCGGGCTGCTCAAGGAAGAGCTGGCGCGGCTGGACTCGTTGATCGTGACCTCGGCGCGCGAGACGGCCGTCCCCGCCGGCGGCGCGCTGGCGGTCGACCGCGAGCGCTTCGGCGCGCTGGTGGAGTCACGCTTGAGCGCGCTGCCCAACGTCGAGATCAGGCGCGAGCACGTCATTGCCATCCCGCCCGCGGGCAGCGCGATCGTCGCCTGCGGACCGCTGCCGTCGGAGCCGCTGGCGGCCGCGATCGACGCGCTCGTCGGCGGCCGGCTGCACTACTACGACGCGGCGGCGCCGATCGTCGCGCTCGACTCGATCGACACCGGCGCGATGTACCGCAAGTCGCGCTATGACAAGGGCGACGGCGACGACTACCTCAACATCCCGCTCGACCGCGACACGTACCTGCGCTTCGTCGACGACCTGCGAACGCTGCCCAAGCACGAGCCGCACGGATTCGAGGACGACGCGGCCGCCGCTCGCGTGCCGTACTTCGAGGGTTGTCTGCCGATCGAGGAGCTGGCGGCGCGCGGCGTCGACGCGTTGCGCTACGGGCCGCTCAAGCCGGTCGGACTGCGCGATCCGCGCACCGGCCGCAGCGCGTACGCCGTCGTGCAGCTGCGCAAGGAGAACGCCGCCGGCACCGCCCTCAACCTGGTCGGGTTTCAAACGCGGCTGACCTGGCCCGCGCAGAAAGAAGCGTTCTCGAAGCTGCCGGGCCTGGCCGGCGCGGAGTGGCTGCGGCTGGGCGTCATGCACCGCAACACGTTCATCGACTCGCCGCGCCTCCTGCATCCCGACCTGCGGCTGCGAACGCAGCCGCGGATCCGCTTCGCCGGTCAGATCACCGGCGCCGAGGGGTACGTCGAAGCCGCCGCTTGCGGCGCGATCGCGGGGATCGCCGCGGCGCGCGAAGCCGCGAGTCTCCCACCGGTCGCCGTTCCGGCCGACACGGCGCTCGGCGCGGTCGTCGCGCACCTGCAGAACACCGCGACTGCGGACTTCCAACCGGCCAACGTGACGTGGACGTTCTTCTCGCCGCTCGAGGATCCGATCCGCGACAAGCGCGCGCGGCGCGGACGGCTGGCCGAGCGAGCGCTCGCGAAGCTCGACGCGTTCGCGGCCGCCGTCGCGCCGGAGGCGGTCCCGGCGTAGCGCCCGCGGCGCTGCAACCCCGGCAGCCGACCGGGAGTACCTAGCCTGGATGAAGATTCGCTCGACGACGATTTGCGCGGTGCAGCGCGACGGCAAGATCGCCATCGCCGGTGACGGTCAGGTCACCGTCGACAAGATGGTGATGAAGCACGGCGCCCGCAAAGTGCGCGCGATCGCGAACGGCAAGGTGCTGGCCGGTTTTGCCGGCGGCGCCGCCGACGGGATCACCTTGCTGGAGAAGTTCGAAGGCAAGATGAGCGCCTACAAGGACAACGTCGTGCGCGCGGCCGTCGAGCTGGCCAAGGACTGGCGTCAAGACCGCGCGCTGCGCCGGCTCGAAGCGTTGCTGATCGTCGGAACGCCGGAGCATCTGTTCGTGCTCAGCGGAACGGGTGACGTGATCGAACCCGACGAGGGCGTCGCCGCGATCGGCAGCGGCGGCCCGTACGCGCAGGCCGCCGCGATGGCGCTGCTCGGTCACTCGGACTTGCCGGCCGACGAGATCGCGCGCGAAGCGCTGCGCATCGCCGGCCGGATCGACATCTACACCAACGACGACGTGGAAGTGCTGAGCCTGTGACCAAGAACCCGCAAGAGCTCACACCGCGCGAGATCGTCGCCGAGCTCGACCGCTACATCGTCGGCCAGGGCGATGCCAAGCGCGCGGTCGCGGTCGCGATGCGCAACCGGTACCGCCGCGAGCGCCTGCCCGAGCGCGTCCGCAAAGAGGTCGCACCGAAGAACATCCTGATGATCGGGCCGACCGGCGTGGGCAAGACCGAGATCGCGCGCCGGCTGGCGACGCTTGCCGGCGCGCCGTTCATCAAGGTGGAGGCGACCAAGTACACCGAGGTCGGCTACGTCGGCCGCGACGTCGAGTCGATGGTGCGCGACCTGGCCGAAGCCGCGGTGCGAATGGTCTCCGACGAGCGCCGCACCGAGGTGCGCGAAGCCGCCGACGCCGCCGCGGTCGAGCGGATCGTCGACGTGCTGCATCCCGAGACGACCGCACCCGCGCCGCAGCAGGCCAATCCGCTCGCGTCGCTGGGCTCGATCTTCGGCACCGCGTTCCAGCAGCAGCAGGCGCAAGCGACGACCCAGACCGCCACGCGCACGCTGCCCGACGACGAGTCGGCCCGCGTCCGAGCGAGTGCGAAGGCCGACGTCGAGCGCGGCTTCTACGACGTGCGATTGATCGAGATCGAGGTCGAGGAGTCGGCCCAGCTGCCGATCGGCATGATCGGCGGCGAGCCGGGCGGCGGCGGTGGTGCCGACATGGGCGAGATGCTCGGCGGCCTGCTGCCCAAGAAGAAGGTGAAAAAGCGCGTCACGGTCGCCGACGCGCGCCGCATCTTCGCGCAGCAGGAAGCCGACAAGCTGATCGACATGGACGCCGTGAAGCACGAAGCGCTGCGCCGCGCCGGGGACCACGGAATCGTCTTCATCGACGAGATCGACAAGGTGGCCGGCCGCGAGGGTGCGCGCGGCCCCGACGTCTCACGTGAAGGGGTCCAGCGCGACATCCTGCCGATCGTCGAAGGCAGCACCGTGCAGACGAAGCACGGCCCGCTCTCGACCGATCACGTGCTGTTCATCGCCGCCGGCGCGTTCCACGTTTCGAAGCCGTCCGACCTGATCCCGGAACTTCAGGGTCGCTTCCCGGTCCGGGTCGAGCTCGACTCGCTGACCGCGGCCGACTTCGAGATCATCCTGACCCAGCCCGAGAACGCGCTGATCGGTCAGTACAAGGCACTGCTCGGCGCCGACGGCGTCGACCTCGACGTGACGCCCGACGCGATCGCCGAGATCGCGCAGATCGCGATGCGCGTCAACGAGCAGACCGAGAACATCGGCGCGCGCCGCCTCCACACCGTGCTCGAACGTGTCCTCGACGAGATCGCCTTCGCCGCCCCCGAGGAAGGCGGCTCGATCACGATCGACGCCGCCTACGTCCGCAACCGCCTCGACTCGATCGCCGGCAACGCCGACCTCTCCGCCTTCATCCTCTAGCCGTCAGCGCGACGTCGTTCACGCTTCGAGTGCCTCAGCGTGACACGAGGAAGAGGGCACCGAGGGCGTTGTTGAGGGCGTGCAGCGTGACCGAGACCCAGAGGTTGCCGCTGGCGGCGTAGGCGATGGCCGAGATGAATCCGAGCGCGGCGAGGGTGGGGAACAGCACCAGATCACCGTGCACGGCGCCGAACAGGATCGCGCTCACCAGCGCGGCGGCCAGCACGCCGAGTCGCGGCGCGAGCGCGCCGAACAGCAGCCCGCGGAAGATCATCTCCTCGACAACCGGCGCGACGACGACCATCGTCAGCAGCGCCAGCGCGATGTTGACCGCGGTGACGTTCGGCGTCTTGCTGACCACGCTGAAGTGCTCGAACCCGTTCTGGACGTGCTTGGTCTGGTGCGTCGCGACGAGCTGGACGGCCATCCCGATACGGACCAGGACGATCGCGGCGACACCCAACAGGATCGTGCGCACGTCGATACCGCGGAGCCGGTGGAAAGCGAATCGCCGATTCGCGCGCAGCCGCCAGACCGCGAACCATCCCGCGGCGCCGTACGAGACCAGCTCGCCGGTGGCGAGGAGCGGATGGCCGGGGTCGATCGACGGAATTCGTCCGGTGACCAGGATCGCCGCGACCATCAGGATGATGAGCGCGACGAAACCGACGGCGATCGAGATCGCGACCGCGGCGAGCGCAGACAGCAGTCCGTTCCAGAACGGCATCCCGACGCGGTCGCGACCGTCCGCGCGGCCCAAGACGCGATCGAAGCGCGCGGCGCGCGCAGGCGCGGCGATTTCGCTCACAGGAGGGCGCCCGCAAGAACGCGCATCGTGGGAATATCCTACCCGTTCCGGCATTACCGTGCGCTTACGAAGGGAGCTCGTTTCCGCAGCCATGAAGTCACCGCTCACGCGCGCCCGTGCGCTCAGACGGATCGCCGGCCTCCCTGTCGCCGCACTCGCCGTCGGCGCGACCCTGTCGGCTGCCCAAGCCGCCGACAACAAAAAGCAGTTCCACTACCAAGACAAGCCCGGTCCGGGTGGGAAAAAGTGCGCCGGTTGCCGCTTCTTCCGGGCGCCGCACGGATGCACCATCGTCACCGGCACGATCAGTCCGAATGGCTGGTGCATCGCCTGGGCGAAGAGGTAGGCGAGCAGCCCCTCACTCGACGACGGCGCGGCCGGCGGAACTCGGAGGTTCTGCTCGGCGGTTACACTCGGAGCACACCATGGCGTACACCCGCGAGATCATCACCGAAGGACACCCCACGCTGCGCAAGGTCGCCAAGAAGGTCGACCCGGCGGAGCTTGCCGACCCGATGTTCCAGCAGCTCATCGACGACATGTTCGTGACGATGTACGATGCGCCGGGGATCGGTCTGGCCGCACCGCAGGTCGGGATCTCGAAGCGCATCTTCACCATCGACCTGCAGGACGACGACGAAGCGCACGGACCGTTCGTGGTGATCAACCCGAAGTTCACCGTCAGCGAAGGGGAGATCGAGTCGGTCGAGGGCTGTCTGTCGGTGCCGGGAATGGTCGGCGACCTCACGCGCTTCGAGCACGTCGTGTGCACCGGGCTGGACCGCAACGGGAAGAAGATCTCGCTCGACGGCACCGGGTTGTTCGGCCGCTGCCTGCAGCACGAGATGGACCACCTCAACGGCGTGCTCTACATCGACAAGGCGAAGAACATCCGGCCGGCGCGCAGCGAAGAAGAAGTGGAGGAAGTCGAGGCGGTCGCTTCCGGGACTCGCTGAAGCTCCTGTTCTTCGGGACGAGCGAGTTCGCGGTCCCGATCCTCGAGGCGGTCGCCGCGCGGCATGACGTCGCCGGTGTGGTGACGCAGCCCGATCGTCCGGCCGGTCGCGGCCACAAGCTCGCGTCGACGCCGGTCAAACGGGTGGCTCAGGTGCGTGGCCTGCGCGTGTTCGAGCCCGAGAAGCTGCGGCCGTTCGCCGCCGAGGCGCGCGAGCTCGGCGCCGATGCGTTCGTCGTTGCGTCGTACGGCAAGATCGTCCCGCAGGCGGTGCTCGACGTCGTCCCGATCGCGTTCAACGTCCATCCGTCACTGCTGCCGCTGTACCGCGGCGCGACGCCGATTCAGTCGGCGATCCGCGACGGCCGCATCGAGACCGGCGTGACGATCATCGCGATGGACGCCGGGATGGACACCGGCGACGTGCTGCTCCAAGAGCGCGTCGCAATCGCGCCGGACGAGACGTACGGCGAACTGCACGACCGCCTCGCCCTGCGCGGTGCGGAGCTCGTTTCCGACGCCCTGGGCCGGTACGCGAACGGGTCGCTGGAGCGCGTGCCGCAGAGCGAGGTCGCGCACCGAGAGGGGATCGCCGGCGCGGACATCGCCGCGACAGCGACGCATCCACTGCGTAAGGAAGATCTGGAGGTCAATTGGCTGCGGGGCCCCGACGAGATCGTCGCGCTCGTGCATTCGCTCGCGCCGGCGCCACTCGCGCGCACGTCGTACGCCGATGACTCGCTCAAGATCGTGGCGGCACGCGCGGTCTCGCTCGAGCAACTGGCGGCCGAGATGCGGCAAGGAAAGCTGTGGCAGACGCCGGGCCTCAACGTCTCGGGCCGGCCCGGCAGCGAGGTGTTGTACGCGCTGCACGATGCGGAAAACCCCGACGGTGCGGTGATCGTCGACCGGCTGATCGCGCCGAATCGTGGGCTCACCACCGGCGCAGAGTACGTGCGGCGCCGGTTGGCGGCGGCTCGCGCGCGGATGGAGTCGGGGGCCGAGCCGTGACGGAGCATTCGACCGGAGCGCGCGAGGTCGCGCTGCAGGTGTGCCGTGACGTGTTCGGCCCGAACCCGCGCCGCGCGCGCGAGTCGCTCGACTACCGGCTGCGCAAGGCCGAGCTCGCGCCGCGCGACCGCGCGTTCGCGACCGAGCTCGCCTACGGCGCGATCAAGCTGCGGCGGCGGCTCGACTTCGAGCTGCAGCCGTACGTCGGCGAACGCGGCAAGCCGCTGCCGCCGGCGATCGCCGAGATCTTGCGGCTCGGCGTGTACCAGCTGCGCGAGATGCGCGGCGTCGAGCCGTACGCGGCGGTGTCGGAGAGCGTCGGGCTGGCGCGCAAGTTCGGTCACCGCGGCACGGCCGGGCTCGTCAACGCCGTGCTGCGGCGCGTCGCGACCGATCCGCCGCGGGAGGGCGACTTCGACACGCGCGCGTCGCTGCCGGGTTGGGTGATCGCCCACTGGCGCGAGCGGTTCGGCGACGACCGGATCGAGGCGATCGTGGCCGGCGTCAACGCGCCGCCGGCGACCGGCGTGTGCCTCGATCTGCGCAACGTGACACCCGGCGACGCGCTGCGCGCCTTGGAGGCCGCCGGGATCGCAGCCGACCCCAGCGCGTTCGCGCCCGACGAGTTGGTCGTCGCTGCCGGCGTACCGACCGGCGAGCTGGAGCGAATGGCGGAGCACCGCTGGCACCTCCAGGCCGAGGCGCCGGCGTTTCCGGTCGACCTGCTCGACCCGCAGCCCGGCGCGCGGATCGTCGACCTGTGCTGCGGGCGCGGCAACAAGACGCTCCAGATCGCGAGCCGCACGCGCGACGCGTCGCCGGTGCTCGCCGTCGACCTCGATCCGCGCAAGATCGCGCACGCGTCGGCGCGGATCGAGGCGGCCGGGATCGGGTCGGTCGCGCTGGTGGCGGCCGACGCGGCTGCGGTCGCGCCGAACGCCGACGCCGACTTCGTCCTGCTCGACGCGCCCTGCTCGGGACTCGGAATCCTCGGCCGGCAGCCCGAAGCGCGCTGGCGCAAGCAGCCCGACGATCCGCCCCGGATGGCCGAGCTGCAGCGCGACCTGCTGCGCGCCGCAGCCGGCTGCGTGAAGCCCGGCGGCGCGCTGGTCTACGCGGTCTGCTCGACCGACCGGCGCGAGTGCGAGGACGTGGTCGACGCCTTTCTGGCCGGCGCGACGAACTTCGCGCGCGATCCCGCGCCGGCGCGCTACGAGCCGTTTCTCACCTCGGCCGGCGACGTCCTGACGGTGCCGGGGATCGATGGTCGCGACGGATTTTACGTCGCGAGGTTGAAGCGCTCGGCGTGAACGGCAGGCGCTCGAGGTGAACGTCTTCGCGCAGATCGAGAGCGTGTGCGCGCGGATCGTCGAGGATGCGTTCGCGCGCGTCTTCCCGAGCGCGCTCGATCCGGCGCAGATCGGTCGCCGGCTCGTCGCGACCGCCCAGGGATCGTCGAGCGACTTGTACCTAGTGCGCGTTCACCCGTCGGACTACGCGCGGCTGTCCGAGGACCGCGACTTTCTCGAGGGCCGCTGGACCGCGATGCTGCGCGAAGCGCTGCCGAGCGAGCGCGCCGGCGCCGCGCGCGTCGTGCTCGACGAGGACCCCGACGTCATCGCCGGCTCGCTGGCGATCGAGGCGGTGCTCGACGAGCGCGCGCAGCGGCTCGCGCTCGAGCGCCCGGACGGGACGACGATCGAGCTCAGCGACGGGTTGACGATCGGCCGCGCCCCCGACAACGCCCTGGTCGTGCACGACGGCCGCGCGTCGCGCCAGCACGCCACGATCGTCGCCGACGGGACCGGCTGGTCGGTCGAAGACGCCGGTTCGGCCAACGGCACGTTCGTCGACGGCGCGCAGGTGCGGCGTTCGCGGCTCGACCGCGGGCAGACGCTCACGGTCGGCGACACCCCGCTGCTGGTGGTCGACGCGCCGTGATCGACCCGCGGCTGGCGACGCTCGGTCTGGCGCTGGCCTACGCCGCCTACGTCGTCCTGGTGCGCGACCGGCGCGGCGCCCCGCCGACTCGCGCGATGGAGGCGACGGTCCCGACCGGAATCGAGCTGACCCTGGCTCATGCGGGTACGATCAAGACGTATCGCTTCGGACGGCGTATACTGGTGGGCAGGGCACCCAGCGCCGACCTTCGTCTCGCCGACCCGCGGATAAGCAGGCTGCACGCGCGAATCGAGATGCGGGACGACGGCGTCTACGTGGAAGACTTGGACAGCCGCAACGGAACTCTGGTCGACGGCGAACCCGTCACCGAGCCGCGGCGCTTAGAAGTCGACGACGAGGTGACCGTCGGATCGGCAGCCCTCGTCTTTCGGGGAGTCGGAGCATGGAAATAGCGGTCGGAACGCGACCCGGCGCCCCGCAGCGTGGGGGCGACGAAGCCTACGTTGCCGAGATCGTCGCGCCCGGTGTCGTGCTGCTGGCAGTGGCCCACGGCTTCGGCCGGATCCGCGAACGGCCGGCACCGACCGTCGCCGCCCAGGCCGTCCGCGACAGCCTGCGGCGCCGCGTCCGCGGCGAGCGGCGCGACCCGCGCGCCGCGCTGTCGTCGGCCTTCAGCTCGGCCAACGCCCGCGTCTACGCGCACTCCGGCAGCACCGACGACTACGTCGCCTCCGGGACCTCGCTGACCGCGGCGCTGATCGTCGGCGACCACGCCTTCGTCGGCCACGTCGGCGCGACGCGCGCCTACCTCGGCCGCGACGGCGCGCTCTCGACCCTCACCTCCGACGACGCGGTCGGGGACGGGCCGATGCGGCTGCTGACCCGCACACTCGGCACGCAGGCCGCGCTCGAACCGTCGCTGGCGCACCTGCGGCTGATGCACGGCGACGCGCTGGTGCTCTCGAGCGGTGCGCTGCACGAATTGCTCGACGACGACGAAATCGCCGACGCGCTGCGCGCCTCGTCGTCGTCGGAGGACGTCACCGCGCGGTTGCTCGCGATCGCCGGGATCCGCGGTGAAGGCGCCGGGACGGTGATCGTCGGGCGCGCGTTCCACGAGGCCACCGGCGAGACGGCGAAGCGCCGCCCGGCCGTCCGCGAAGCAGCGATCGCGCTGATCGCGATCTTCGCCGCCGCCGTCATCGCGGTCATCATGCTGCACGCGATGTTCAGCGGCGCGTGACGTTTCGACCGCGTGAGTGAGGCGCTGACACGCCTGCGGGCGTGCGCGCCGATGGTCGTCGCGTTGATCCTGGCCGCGCTGACGCTGCGGCTGATTCCGAGCGGCGCGCTGGTGCCGGCCTGGCTGCCGTACGCGCTCGGCGCGCTGGCGCTGATGTGGCCGGCGCTGCGGCCGGCCGGCGTCACGCGCGACGACACGCTCCCCGCGCTCGCCGTGTTGCTGTCGTCGATCGGCTTGGCCGTCGTCGCGCGGCTGCAGCCGAGTCTGGCCCAGAAGCAGATCGTCTGGCTGGCGTTCTCGCTGCTGCTGGCGGTGGGACTCGGACCGTGGCTGGCACGCTTTCGGGTGCTGGCCGCCTACAAGTACATCTGGATCCTGGTGACGATCGCGCTGTTCTTCGCGCTCGCGCTGTTCGGCCAGGAAGTCAACGGCGCGCGGCTCTGGATTCGCCTCGGCCCGATCCAGTTCGAGCCGGTCGAGGTGATCAAGCTGCTGGTCGTGCTGTTCATGGCCTCGTACCTCACCGAGACCGCCGACGTCATCGCACGGACGCGGCCGTGGTCGCTGCGCGCAAACGCGAAGTACCTCGGCCCGCTGTTCCTCGGCTGGGGCGTCTCGATGGGGATCCTGGTGTTCGAGCGCGACATCGGGATGGCGTCGCTGCTGCTGGCGACGTTCGTCGCGATGCTCTACGTGGCGACGCGGCGGATCGATCTCGTCGCCGGTGCGACCGCGGTGTTCGGCCTGGCGGCCTGGTGGGCGGCGACGCACTACCGCTACGTCGAAGCGCGGATCGCGGTCTGGCGCGACCCGTTTCACGATCCGCTCGGTGGCGGCTACCAGGCGGTGCAGTCGTTGTTCTCGCTCGGCGCCGGCGGGCTGTTCGGGACCGGCTTCGGCCAAGGACGCCCCGACTACATCCCCGAGGTCGCGACCGATTACGTCTACGCCGCATTCGGTGAGGAGTGGGGCGCGATCGGCGCGATCGCGATGCTCGTGGTGTTCTTGGCGGTCGTGCTGCGCGCGCTGCGCGTCGCGAGCCGCCAGCCCGACCAGTACGCGAAGCTGCTCGCGACCGGTCTGGCGGCCGTCTTCGGCTTCCAGATCGTGATCATCGTCGGCGGTGTGCTGCGGCTGTTCCCGCTGACCGGGATCACGCTGCCGTTCGTCTCCTATGGCGGCAGCTCGCTGGTGACGAACTACCTGCTCGTCGCGCTGGTCTGGGCGATCTCCAGCGAGCCGCGCGACCGGCGCCGGGCAACGTCACAGTGAGTGCTGGTCACCGAGGCCCGGCCGCGCACTCTGCCGTACAAGGCGGCATGCAGGACCAGGACCAGGAGCGGGTGGCCGACCCGGGTGAGGACGTCCCGCCGCAGATGGATCGGCGCAAAGGGCCGCGCCGCGGCTCGGGCGAGGGCAACGTCGACGTCGAACGCCGCGGCCCCGACCGCCGCAAGCGAAAGCCGGGCTTCGCCGGGCTGTTCGGCGCGATCTTCGGCGACGAGGAAGAAGAAGAATGAGAACGGGGACCGGCGCGAGCCGGTCCCCGTTGTTTTCGTCGAACGCCGGTGCGCTCAGTTGCCGACGGCGGACGCGTCCGTGCTGTTGGCGCCTTGGCGCGCTTCCTGGATGTCCCACGCCCCACGAGCGTCGTTCCAGTTGATCGTATAGATGTTCCCGAGCGCCATCGGACGGCTGATCGTCGTCTGGCTGCCGTCGCTCGCGTTCGTCTCGATCGAGGCGGTGTAGGGCGAGCAGACCGGCGGGCTACCGGCGTAGATCCAACTGTAATCCTTCGGCGAGACGGTCATCGACGTCGCTCGCACGCCGTTGCACGCGCGGCTGAACGTGAGCTTGCGCGAGGACGCGTTGACGACGACCACCATGAGGCTCGTGTCGTAGGCCGTGTAGTCGTTCGTGCTGCCCGGCTTCGCCAACGCGTAGGTCACGCCGTTGCGGAGCGCGATCACCTTCTGCGTCACCGAACCGTCCGAGTTCGTCGTGCCGATCTGCAGCCAGACCGCCGAGTTCGCGCACGTCCAGCTCCGGTTCTGGAGCGGGTCGATGGTGTCGAGCTTCCAGTTGCCGTCTTGTCCGCAGCGCACCGAGTACTTGAGCGCCTTCTTCTCGAGGTTGCCGACCTTCACGGTGTCGGCTGAGGCAAGCAGCGGGAACGCGACGACCGCCGCTCCCATGACGAGGGCGAACAGTTTCTTCATGGCGGGCGAATTAGGCCCGCCGGGTCAAAGTCCTGTGCTCGCCCGGCGCGGCGGGCGGGCGCGGAAACTTTTTCGCCCGCTCCAGTTAGTACGCGGCGTAGGCTGCTTTTCGGAGGTCAGGATGGTCGGTCGCCGGTTCGACGCCGCAGGTGAGCTCGGGAACGCGTTCCGGGTCTTGTCGGACCGTTGGACGCTTGCGCTGCCGACGGCGATCGCGTCGCTGGTGATCGGTGCCATCATCTTCTTCGTGATCGGCGCGGTGCTCGTCTCGGGAGGTGCGGCGCTCGTACTCGGGCACACCGGCGCGGCGCTCGCCGCGCTCGAAGCCGGCGCGACCGGGGTGGCGCTCGCGATCGGGTTGATCGCGCTGGTCTCGACCTTCGCGCACGCGATGGTGATGGCCGCGGCGCACGAAGCGTGGGCGGATCGCGACCCCGACTACAGCGCGGCGTTCCGGCTGACGATGAACCGTTTCCCCGCGCTCGTCGTGCTCGCGTTCTTGAACGCGCTGCTGTTCGCGATCCCGGTCGCGCTGTCGTTCCTGGTGATCGGAATCCCGCTGCTCTTCGTCGTCGGCTACTTCCTGATGTACGCCCGCGCAGCGGTCGTGGTCGGCGGCGAGGATCCCATCAGCGCGATCGGGACCTCGTTCCGCTTAGCGTCGACCCACGTTCGTCCGAGCCTGATCGCGTTCGCCGGCATCCTCGGCGCCTTCATCGTCGCGCGCATCGTCGATCTGTTCACGATCCACATCCCCGGAATCGGCCTGCTCACGTCGTTCTTCGTCGGCGGAGCCACCGCCGCATACATGGCTTTGGTCGAAGTGCGCTTCTACGAGCTGCTGCGCGACCGCGTCCCCGCCGGCGAAGCACTGAAAGAGCGCTGACCGCTCAGACGGCGGCTCGCCCTTCGGTTTCGAGGTCGTACGCGAAGAGCGACTCGAGGATCGTCGCCATCGCGGGGTCGATCTCGCGCAGGCGTGCTTTGGTAGCGCGCGGCCAGGGCGAGCCGAGGTCGTTGATCTCGACCCAGGCGCGCAGGCACTCGGCGAAATACTCGTCGATCGACGATGCGGCGTACGGCGTCACGAACGCGGTCGCGTTGCGGAAGGCGCGCCGGATGCGCGGATCGACGCTGCTGAGGTAGATGCCGTTGCCGAGCGCGCAGTCGAGCGCGTGGGCAAACTCGTGCGCCACCGTCATCGGCGAGATCGAGCGGAGGTAGACCGCACGCTCTTCGACCACGAATAGACCCGCCGGTGGCACCGGCCACTCGTCGACACTGCTCGCGAGGCGGCGCAGCGCCGGGGAGCGGTCGACGTAGAGCTCGTGCGGCCGCAGATGCGCAACGCGGACGCCCGCGCTGCCCGCGAGTCGCAGCGCGCCGATCCCGAAGGCGTCGAGGACCGCGTCGATCGAGAGGCGCGCGGGTGGGTTCGCTTCGACCGCCGGGCGGGTGCGCATCCGGCGCAGCATACGGCGCGCCGTCTGATCGAACGGTTACGCGCATGTTGCGGGGAATCGTCGCGACGTGGGGCCGAACGACGAAGCATGTCCGTGCGTTCCGACGGTGTGGAGGGGTCCGAACGGCGGGTACCAGCCGGTCTGGTTCCGCTGCTGACGCTGCTGGCGATCGGCTTGGTGCTGCGCCCGCTGTTCATCGGCAGCGACGCGTTTCACGACGACGTCAGCGCGCTCGAGGCGTGGACGTTGGCGTTGCGCGACGACGCGACGTGGCAGCTCTACGCGAACCCAGCGCTCGAGGGTCCTGCCCCACCCGAACCAGCACTGATCCAGCACGAGTGGGTCCGTGCGAACGACTTGCCGGACGGCTTGGCAATTTGTAGCGAATCTGACAACATATTGGCATGGCGGCGACAAATCGTGACAGGCCGGCTGGGAAAGATAGCCGCATGAGGACGTTGAGGTGGCCTCGGGCGCTCGGTGGTCTACTTGCGTTTTTCTGCGCGTTTGGTGTTGCAGGGGCGGATCAGGGGTCGATGGACATTGCGAAGATCTTGGCGCCGAGCGGGCATCTGCGGGTTGCGATCAACTACGGCAATCCGGTGCTGGCGCAGAAGGACCCGCAGACGGGTGAACCGCGCGGGGTCTCGGTTGATCTGGCGCGCGAGCTCGGACGGCGGCTTGGCGTGCCGGTCGACTTCATCACGTACGATGCGGCCGGCAAGGTAACGGCGGCGCTGGCGGCCGGCGACGCGTGGGACGTCGCGTTTCTGGCCGTCGATCCCGTGCGGTCGGCGGGGATCAGCTTTACCGCGCCCTACGTGCTGATCGAAGGGGCGTATCTCGTGCGCGACGACTCGCCGATTCGGGCCAACGACGACGTCGACCGTTCCGGTGTCCGCGTCGCGGTCGGCCGCGGCAGCGCATACGACCTGTTTCTCACCCGCACGCTGAAGAATGCGCAGCTCGTGCGGGTAGTGACATCTCCCGACGCGCTCACGACGTTCGAGAGCGACCACCTCGAAGTTGCTGCGGGCGTGAAGCAGCCCGTCGTCGCGTACGCGGCCGCGCACCCGGGCCTGCGCGTCCTGCCGGGTCGATTCATGGTCATCGAGCAGGCCGTCGGAATCCCCAAAGCCCACGACGCCGCGCTGCCGTACGTGCGCGCTTTCGTCGAGCAGATGAAGGCCTCGGGATTCGTGGCCAAGGCGCTTGCCGCGAGCAATCAGTCCGACGCGACGATCGCCCCACCGGCCTCTCCGTGACCTGACGCCCGGAACTTCCTCCGGCTCCTGACACCACGGTGTCAGGAGCACCTTGCTAGGATCGGCGCACATCGCAACGATCCACGCAAGGAGCCTCCGTCATGTCCGAGACCGCCAACGCCGTTCGCACGGCCGTCACCTGGTTCGAGCTGCCTGCCACCGACCTGCAGCGCGCGAAGCGCTTCTACGAGACGATCCTCGAGACCGAGCTGCAGGTCATGGACTTCGGCGGTCCGATGGCGATCTTTCCGTACGAGAACCCGGGGATCGGCGGCTGCATCGTCGCCGGGCGCTCGCACCCGTCGCCGCACGGCACGCTGGTCTACCTCAACGCCGAAGGCCGTCTCGACCGGACCCTCGAGCTCGTCGAAGCGGCCGGCGGCCGCGTCGACGCGCCCAAGACGAGGGTCTCCGACTCGATCGGTGACGTGGCGTACATCATCGACTCGGAAGGGAATCGCGTCGGCCTTCACGCGACACCGTAAGTGACGTGCGCCGTGCCGACCGCCTCTTCAACATCGTTCAACTCCTGCGAGGCGGCCGGCACGTCACCGCGCGGACCCTCGCCGACCGGCTCGAGGTCTCCGAGCGCACCATCTATCGCGACGTCGACGAGCTGTCGCTGTGCGGCGTCCCGATCGAAGGCGAGGCCGGTCGCGGTTACCGTCTGCCGGCGACCTTCGAGATCCCGCCGCTGATGTTCGAGCGTCACGAGATCGAAGCGCTCGTCGTCGGCGCGCGGTTCGTCGAAGCCTGGTGCGGGCCGGGGCTGGCGGCCTCGGCCCGCTCCGCGCTGACCCGCATCCGCGGCGTCGTGCCGGCCGGGCTGTTGAGCCAGGTCGACGACGCGCGCGTCTACACGCTGCGCTTCGGCCAGAACCTCGCGATCGCGAACTTCGAGGTCGTGCATCAGGCGATCGGCGAGCAGCGCCGGCTCGTCATCGACTACGCCGACGAGGACGCGACGCCGACCCTCGACCGCACGGTCCGGCCGCTGGGGCTCTACTTCTGGGGCAAGGTCTGGACGCTGGCCGCCTGGTGCGAGCTGCGCGACGACTTCCGCAGCTTCCGGGTCGACCGCATCCGCGATCCGCGCCTTGGGGAGCAGTTCGCGACCGAGCCCGCGAAGTCGCTCGAAGCGTTCATCGCGCGCATCGCGGCGCGCGAACGGGGAGGGCGAGCATGAGCAACTATCCGTTTCCGACGATCAACGATCTGGCGTTCGTCGCGTACAGCGGCGCGCGCGTCGTGTTCGGCGGCCTCTACGTCACCGGTCAGCCGTCGACCGACGCGATCGCCGCGATGGCGACCGCGCCCTCGAACGTCAAGTCGGTGATCTGCGTGCGGTCGCCGAACGAGACGAAGCCGGTGTCGCCGCCGTACCCGCCCGTGCCGCCGTTCGACCCGGCCAGGGAGAAGGCGGACTGCGAACGCGCCGGGATGACGTTTACCAACGAGTACGTGATCACGCGCGACATGCAGCAGCGCGACTTCGACCGCATCGCAACGGCCGCGGCATTGGCGATGCTGCGTAACTCGCAAGGGCTACGGCCGGCGCTGGTCCACTGCTCGACCGGCGACCGAGCCTCATCGGTCTTTGCCGTTCTCCTGATCATCGTGACGGGCGTCTCGAACGCGGACGTCGTCGACTATGGCAAGAACTGCCTGCTGCTGGCGAACGACCAGATCATCTCCCTGGTGCAGAACTACAGTCCGCCGCAGGCGATGGCCGAGGAGGCGAGGTCCTTCAAAGGTGTGACGCTCGGCGGGTCCTAGCGGCGGCCGAAGCTCTCAACCCGCTCGGCCGGGGTGCCGATCACCCGAGAAGCATTTCCGCCCGCCGGAGGGCTTCGAAGGTGTCGACGCTGTTCGCCTTGCTCGCGCAGCACACAACCGCTCTGTGGATGATCGTCGCGTTCGCGGCCGGCGGCGGCGCGACCGCCGGCGCGCTGCGCTGGTATGCGTTTCGTGCGAGCGCGCAGGATACGGCGCTGTGGGTCCTCGTTGCCAACATGAACACGCTGCTGCGGCTCGACCTCGACCATCTGTCGGGTGACGACGACAGCTTCGCGCTGCGCGAGTCGCGCGGCGACGTCAAGCGGATGGCCGCGCACCGCAGCGCACCCGAGCGCAAGCTGATCGACCACTACAACGGGCTGGTCGGCGTCGCGATCGCGTTCGGCGAGCGCGTCCACACCGAGCACGGGATCGTCGACATGCAGGCGGTGGCGAACCGCCGCACCCACGTGCAGAATGCACTGGCCGTCGGCGATCAAATCGAAGCCGCGCTGGGCGGCTTGTCCGAGCTGGCGCGTTGCGGCAACGTCGACCGCCGCGAGCGCAACCGCCAGAGCTATCAGCGCCCGGTCGCAGTCCCCGCGCCGGCCCCGGAACCCGCCGCCGAAGTCGTCTGACGGCGCTGCTCTTCCTCTTGGAGGACGCGCCACTGCACTTTGCCGGTCGCCGAGCGCGGTAGCGACGCGACGAACTCGACCTCCGTGGGAACCTTGTAAGCGGCCATGTGCTCGCGCGCCCAGGCCATGATGTCGCCGGCGGTCGCCTGAGCGCCGTCACGCAGGACGACGACGGCTTTGACCTGCTCGCCCTTGCGCGGATCGATCGCGGCGATCACGCACGCTTCCTTGATCGCGGGATGCGAGAAGAGCTTGGTCTCGACCTCGGCCGGCCACACCTTGAAGCCCGACGCGTTGATCATGCGCTTGACGCGGTCGACCAAGAAGAAGTAGCCCTCGTCGTCGACGTAGCCGAGATCGCCGCTGCGGAAGAAGCGCTTGCCGTCGTGCTCGATGAACGCTTCGGCGGTCGCCGCGGGCTGGCGCCAGTACTCGCGCATCACCTGCGAGCCGTGGATGATGATCTCGCCGGTCTCGTTCGGGGCGAGCTCGCGCAGGCTGTCGGGATCGATCACCCGCGAGTCGACCCCGAACGTCGGGATCCCCAGACACTGCAGCTTGGTGCGGTCGGGCGGATTCGCGTGGGTCATCGCGATCGTCTCGGTGAGTCCGTAGCCTTCCATGTAATTCAGGCCGAGCCGTCCGCTGAGCTCGCTGCCGACCGCCGCCGGCAGCGGCGCGCCGCCGCCGCCGATGCCGGCCAGCGAACGCAACGCCTCGGTGCGGTAGCCGGGATGCGAGAGCAGGTCGACGACCATCGTGCTGATCGCGGTCAAGCTCGTGCACTGATAGCGTTCGATCAGCGTCAGCGCAGTTTCCGGGTCCCAGCGCGTCATCATCACGATCGTCGAGCCGTTGCACAGGCTGCCGTTCATGTCGCCGGTCATGCCGGTGACGTGGAAGTACGGCAGCACCGACAGCACGCGGTTGCCGGGATTGTTCGAGCCGCCCCACATCGGGGTCGCGAAGATCGTCGTCTGCATCGAGCGATGCGTGTGCACGCATCCCTTGGGCTGGCCGGTGGTCCCCGACGTATACGGCAGCAGCGCCACGTCGTCGCCGCCGGTGGCGATCGGGCCGGGCGGTTCGGACTGCGCCAACGCGTCACCCCACGCGACGAGCCCGTCGCCGGCGACCGGTGCGCGCGGTGCGGCCACCGCGGGCGGCAGGTTCAGTTTCGTCTCGCGTTCGACGTAGTCGGAATAGGCGGCGACGATGACATGGTGCAGCGGCTTGGGTGCGTAGCCGCCGATCCGCGGCAACAGCTCCTGACCGGTGATCGCGACCGTCGCGCCGCTGTCGTCGAGGTACGTCTGGAGCTCCTCGGCGACCAGCATCGGGTTGAGCGGCACCACGACCGCGTTGGCGCGCAAGATCGCGTAGTACGCGACCACGAACGCCGGCGAGTTCTGCATGTAGAGCAGCACCCGGTCGCCGCGCTCGACCTGCGCGCGGTGCTCGAGGTAGCCGGCCAGCTGCTCGACTTCGCGCCACAGCCGGCGGTACGCGATCGGCGTGTCGTAGTACACGATCGCGTGGTGGTCGGGAAACCGCGCCGCCGACGTCGTCAGGTTGTGCGCGACGCTGGTGACGGGGATCGGAAACTCCTTCGGGCGCCGGGCCGGCCAGAACGCGAAGTGCCGCTGGTTCATGGCGGCCGACTCCCCGCTGGCGGCGGTGAGGTCCTTCGTTTCCTGGGACTGCACGAGTCGCGCTGCGAAGACGAAGCCGGGTGTCCATCCCCAGCACCTTGCCGCCCACCTCCGCGCTGGGCGACGGCATCGTTCAGATCCGGTTGCCGATGGCCGGCAACCCGATGCGCTACGTCAACGGCTACGTGCTCGCCGACGAGGGCGGCTTGACGCTGATCGACTGCGGCTGGAAAGCGCCCGACGTGCGCGCGGCGCTCGACGACGGGCTCGCCGCCAACGGGTACGCGCTGCGCGACGTCCGCCGGCTGCTGGTGACCCACTTCCACTTCGACCACTACGGCCTGGCCGGCGAGCTGATCGCGGCGGGCGTCCCCGAGCTCGGGATGCATCCCGCCGACTGGCGCGTCGTGCAGATCCGCGCCGCCGAGACCGACGACGACGCGATGATCGACGCGTGGCTCGAGCGCAACGGCCTGCACGTCGAGTCCGATCCCGAAGAAGACGCGCAGTACGACCGGTACGACGTCGTCGCGCCGACCCGCCTGGTCGAGGACGGCGACCGCATCGGCCGGCTGCGCGCGATGTGGACACCGGGCCACTCGCCGGGTCACCTCTGCTTCGTCGACACGGTCTCGGGGCGAACGTTCACCGGCGACCACGTGCTCGATCCGGTCACGCCGCACGTCGGACTCTGGCATGACCGCGGTCGCGACCCGATGGGCGACTACGTGGCTTCGCTGCGCGCAGTCGGGGCGCTGGAGACCACCGGCGCGCTGCCGGCCCACGGCGAAGCCTTCCCGGACCTCGCCCGCCGGGTCGAGGAGCTGCTGGCCCACGAGGCGACCCGCGAGAAGGCCGTCGTCGAGGCGCTCGCGTCCGGCTGCGCGACCGGGGCCGAGGTTGCGGCCGCCCTGCGCTGGCGCCGCCGCGGCGACCGGTTCGACCAGTTGCTGCCCAGCCACCAGCAGTTTGCCGTCGCCGAGACGCTGGCGCACCTCGAGCGGCTCCGCGCCCTGGGCCGGGTCACCCGGGATACGGACGCGACCCCGATCCGGTGGTGCCTGGCCGAATAAGCGACCGAGCGCACATTCCCGGCCGGCGGGCCGCCAAGGGACCGGTTCTTCATCACAACGTCCGATAACCGGATCAGAGATGGAATCGACTACCGCATTGCTGCGGATAGCCGCCCGGGTCGCGGGTGCCTCAGCGGTGATGGTCGCGCGCCCTGTCGACGCGACTCCGCTTGCTGCTTGGGGATGCGACCCCGACGCCGCTGACGCCTTACTCCGGGCGGTGCGCTACGCGTTCCCGCTGGGCGCGTGGTCGTTCCGCCGGCTCGAATTGTCGCTGCGCGACGGGTCGCTGGGGGAGCTGTTGTTCATCGCGCCGTCGAGCGATCTCGACGAGCCGGCGCTGCTCGCGCTGGCCGCCGAGATCGCGGCGGTGATCGACCCGGCCGGTTCCCCTGTCCGGGAGACCAGCGCGATCGAACGGCTCACCGAGACCGTCGAGCAGCTCGGCGAGGCGATCGCGATCATGGCAACCCCGCACGACGGCGGCGTCCCTGCGCACTTCCTGCACGTCAACCTCGGCTTCGGAGCGCTGTTCGGCTATAGCCCGTCGGAGCTCGTCGGTCGTTCGGCGGAACGCTTGTGGGGCACGCTGACCGACTCGCGCCAGATGGAGTGGCTGCGCGCGCGCGTCGCCGCCGGTGAAGCCGTTCGGGCCGCCGTCGTCTTCTATCACAAGGACGGGACGCCGGTCTGGGTCGAGGTCGCGTCGACGCCCGTTCGCGAGGACGAGCGCGACGTGTTCCACGTCGTCACCTACCGCGACGTCACCTCGCGCAAGCAGTTCGTCGACGCGCTGGCGGCCGAACAGCACAAGCTGCAAACGACGCTGGCCGCGATCGCCGACGCGGTCGTGACGGTGCTGTCCGACGGCCGGGTCGAGTTCGTCAACTCCGCCGCGCAGCTGCTGCTCGGCGTCGATTTGGTCGACGCCTACGGTCAGCCGGTCGCGACCGTGATCCGGCTGCTCGACGACGACGCGCGCCCGATCGACGTCGTCGCCGGTGCGACCGAGCGCGGCGTGTACCGCGGCCGCGGTCAAGTCCGCGTCAAGAACGGCGTCATCGACATCGCCTACGTCGCCTCGCGCATCCCCGACGACCAGGGCACGGTCGTCGTGCTGCGCGACGTCACCGACGAGAGCAGCCTCGCCAAACGCCTCTCGTTCGAGGCCTCGCACGACCCGCTCACCGGCCTCCAGAACCGCCGCGCGTTCTTCGAGCTGCTCGAAGAGGCGGTTCGCGGCGCGCGCGAGCGCGGCGAGGTCCATGCCGTCGCGTTCCTCGACCTCGATCGCTTCAAGCTCGTCAACGACCAGTTCGGCCACGCGGCCGGCGACCGTCTGTTGCGCGAGGTCGGCCCGGTGATGGGGCGCGTCGTGCGCGGGGGCGACCACCTGGCCCGCATCGGCGGCGACGAGTTCGGGCTGCTGCTCACCAACTGCCGCATCGACGACGCCCGTCACGTGGCCGACAAGATCCGCGCGGCGGTCGAGGACTACCGGATCGAGCACGAAGGGCAGATGATCGGGATCGGCGTCTGCATCGGGCTCGCCCCGATCAATCACCTGACCGTCAGTGCCGCCTCGGTGATCTCGGCCGCCGATGCGGCCTGCTACAAGGCCAAGGCCGCCGGCCGCAACGCGATCGTCGGCTGAGCATGTCCGTCAGCCGGACGGTCAGGGTCGCCGAAGCGTGATCGTTCCCACCTCGCCCTTGGAGACGACGTCGTTCACGTTCAAGGTGCCGCTTCGCGCGACGCCGCCGGCCCACCGCACGAAGTAGTGGTAGGAACCCGAGATGTTCTCGACCGGCGCGAGGACTTCGCGCCAGTGGCTGCACGCGTTGCGGTCGTCGGGCTTGACGCCTTGGGCGCGGCAGACGTCGTAGAAGAAGGTCGGGATGATGAACAGCTGGGCCGCGAGCGGTGACGTCACGATCTTGATCGGCACTTCGCCGCCGCCGCAGCCGCCTTCGAAGACGAGGCCGCGAAGCGCCGGATGGAGCCTCGCGTAGCTCGTCAACGTCGTTGTGAGGCGTTGGGTCAGCAGCCCGTTGAACGGTTCGTCGAGGAGCTTGTACGCGTCCGACTGCTCCGCCGCGTCGCTGAAGAACGAACCGGCGCTGCGCTTCGCCCGGCCGACCTCGTAGGTCTCGAGACTGCGGATGGCAGGCTGCCAGACCGATGCCGGGTAGTGGAGGCCCGTCAGCGTGCGTGCGTAGGTGACCGCAACGTCGGCGATGAGTGCGTATTTCGCCGCCAGGGTGCCGTCCTCTGCGGACGGCACGTAGGTCTCGAGCACGGAGCAGCCACCCAGCACGACGCAGCCTGCCGGAGCCCAGCAGGCGGATGACGCGAAATGGCGCTTGTCGCCGAACGGGACGACTGCGATGACGCGCGGATGTTCGAGCGAATGGCGCTTGAGATCCTGAACTGCGGCTTTGACGGCCGGATAGCTCGGATCGCTCGCGGCCGCTCGGCCGGTGCAAAGCGCGGCACAGACCGCGACGGCGGCCGCGCTACGGAACAGGGTGCGCATGACTCGGCGCCTCCTCGCGCAGGACGTAGACGACGGCGAAGGCCGAAAGCAGAGAAATCCCGACGAAGCTCAGCAGCCAGAGCACGTCGAGCGAAACCCTCGTCACCGCGATCGACTGCACCGTCCACAGGCGCTCCGGGTCGTATTCGGTTCCCTGCAGCTCGTCGTCGCCGAGGAACGGACACTTATCCTTGTAGAGCAGGCGCGCTTCGTCGGTACACACGAAGCCTTTGACGAATCGCTCGCCGGTGGTCGGAACCGCGAAGACGAAGGACGACTGCGCGATCAGAAAGCCGGTGCCGCCCACTGCGAAACAGGCCGCCGCCGCGAACAGGCAGCGCTTGAGCGCGACGCCGTCGAGGCTGCGGACGGCGACCAAGAACGCGATCACGGTCAGCGCTTCGACGGCCGCGGCGACGATCTGAATGCCACGCGGCCAGGGTGGAACGATGCCGAGCGCCGCGGCGAGAAA